>Ga0068714_10002146_pt1 | contig 26210 bp, 23 predicted proteins | sample MTBNYHSulfiMetaG_FD_62988 | JGI IMG/M metagenome (GOLD analysis project Ga0068714, IMG submission 62988) | Enrichment culture microbial communities from rom New York Harbor, USA that are MTBE-degrading - MTBE-NYH (New York Harbor Sulfidogenic)... | ecosystem: Environmental > Aquatic > Marine >... | reverse complement strand
GTTCATCCGTGTCCTGATCCTCTTTGTCTTTTCAAGCCCCTTCCCCAAAAACCCATGGGACACGGATCTGCACGGATAAACACCGATACCTCCCTCAAGACAAAAGCACAACCTCATCCGTGCTGATCCGTGTTCATCCGTGTCCTGATCCTCTTTGTCTTTTCAAGCCCCTTCCCCAAAAACCCATGGGACACAGATCTGCACGGATAAACACCGATACCTCCCTCAAGACAAAAGCACAACCTCATCTGTGTCGATCCGCGTTCATCCGTGTCCTCATGTCTTCTTCGGGTGCACAACCTGCTCCGGCCTAAAAAGGCTTCGTTTCATGACCTTGTTCGTGTCCACCTTCACGATGTTGTTCTCAATGGAAACGGGGTGGAGATCAAGGGGCCGCGGAGCAGGCGCAGTGACCACCTCGCCCCGGATACCGTAGGCCGACCCATGACAGGGACACATGAACTTCATCTCTTTGACCGACCATGGGACCGTGCATCCCAGGTGCGTGCACTTGCAGGACAGGGCGAGGAATCCCCCGTCCTCCAATCGGGCCAGGTAGAACCTGCCTCTCACGAAAGCCGTCACGGAATTCAGGGGAAATTTGTCCACGGATCCCGCCTCCATGATTTCTTTAGGATCGCCTTCTTTTTCGCCTCTCTCATGGGGCTGGAAGAATCTCAGGACCAGGGCGACCACCTCCGCTAAACCAAGAACTCCCAAGATGACCCAGAGGGTGTTCAAGAAACTGCGACGCGACACCCCCGCTTCGAAGCGAATCTTCTTGTTTGAGTCGGAAGGTCTTTTTAGCTTCGTTTCCTTCATTTCGATTTGCCCTCATTCCTCAGGGTGGGATCAACTCCTCATCCACGGCCAGATCAGCTTCATGCCTTCTCCCCTGAACCATATGCCGGTGAAGGTGAGAACCAGGAAAGCCACCAGGAGGAGCACAAAAAGCGCTTGCACGGCTTCGGTGTTGCAGGCCCCATACTTTCGCTTCACGAGCACATAGAAGGTCGCCGGCACAGCAACGAGCACGGCAAGGGGAACCAACCCGTTTGCAATCCATGCGGGGATGGCGGGCAGGCGGACGGCAACCTCAATGAGGGACTCGTCGGCCAGGACGGCCATGGGCGTCACGGCCAGCGCCGCCACGCCCGCAACCCATGCCATGCTCCGTCCCTTGGTTGAAGCGAACCAGACCCCCGCCGTGTTCAGCTCGTAATCGAGGTAGGGAAGCGCGAACAGCGCAATGAGCATGAGGGATGGAAGGATGAAGAGCGCAAAGGTCGGGTGAAAGTGGAGGAGCATCTCCTGGAGCCCCATGAAGTACCAGGGGGCTTTCGTCGGATTCGGGCTGAGACCGGGATTGGCCTTGCTCCCCAGCGGCGCGTCGAAGAACATGGAAAACACCAGCATGAACGCCAGGAGCACCAGGGCCGCCACGACCTCCCGCAGGAGCAGGTTGGGAATGGCCGGAACCGATCGACCGCGGGATTCCGGACTTTGCCCCGGGGATCGAGGGATGACCAGCCCTCCGGCCTTGCGAATTCGCCAGAAGTGAAAGGGCAGGAGGATCAGGAGGAGAGCGGGAAGTACGGCCGTGTGGACGGCGTAGAAGCGGGACAGGGTGACCGGTCCAACCTCCGGCCCGCCCTGAATCAGCTCCTGGAGCCAAAGACCGAACCCGGGGACGTATTCCAGCATGCCCGTGCAAATCGTGATCGCCCAGAAGGCAAGCTGGTCCCACGGCAGCAGGTACCCGGTGAAATTGGACAACAGCACCACGAGAAAAATGCCGGAACCGATGACCCAGTTGAACTGGCGCGGGGCATGAAAGGCCCCTGTGAAAAAGACCCGGAGCATATGCAGAAAGGCGGCAATGATGAGGGCGTTCGCACTCCAGTGGTGAAGGCTCCGGATCAACCGTCCGAACGGGACATTCCCCTGCAGATAGAGGATGGACTCGTAGGCCTTCTCAGGATAGGGCTGGTAAACAAATTTCAGGAGGATGCCCGTTCCCAGAAGCAGGAGGAGCAGCACGACCGCCATGCCTCCCAGCCCCCAGGTGAGGGTCCACTGAAGGGTTTCTTCCGCAACGCTTCGCGGCCGAAAATGAAGGATCAGGCTGTTGAACAGCCTTCGATATCCCTGCCTAGCCTTTTCCGCTCCCAGTCCGCCTGGGAAGAGGGAGTCGCGGATACGCTGAAAGAGGTTAGGCCGGTCCGGCATTTCGTTCCTCTATGGCCTACGTTGTCGGCTGCCTCTCGCGACCAACACGCATCTGATCAGACAATTCTATCGAGCTTCGCGCATGATGGCTCGCCTGAGATCATTTGTCGCTCAAGGCCGCCACACCGGGAAGAGGCTTGCCCTCGAGGAATTCGAGGGATGCGCCGCCGCCGGTGGAAACATGGCTCACTTGGTTGCTGAGCCCGGCTTTCTTGACCGCCGAGGCTGAATCGCCCCCTCCCACGACGGTCGTGGCCCCCTTGACCGTGGCATCGGCCATGGCCTTTGCGATCGCGAAGGTCCCCTTGGAAGAGGCTTCGATCTCGAACACGCCCATGGGCCCGTTCCAGACAACGGTCTTGGCGGCTCGCACCACCCCGGAAAAATCATCGATGGTCCGGGGGCCGATGTCGATGCCGATCCATCCCGGGGGAATCGCATCGGCGTCAACGGTTTTGGCGGCGCCGATCGTGCGGGCCTTCAAGTCAAGCTTGTCTGTAACCAACACATCCGTCTGAAGCCTCAGTTTTCCGCCTGCTTCTTCCATGATCCGCCTTGCAAGGTCGAGTTTGTCGTTCTCGCAGAGGGAATCCCCGATTTCGAGGCCCTTCGCCTTGGCAAAGGTGAACGCCATGCCGCCGCCGACGATCAGTGTGTCCACCTTGGGCAGGAGGTTGTCGATCACCGATATCTTGTCTGAGACTTTGGCCCCGCCCAGGATGGCCACAAAAGGCCGCTTCGGATCTTCGACCGCAGCGCCCAGGAAATCGAGCTCTTTTTTCATCAGGTAGCCGGCGGCGCGCTGGGGAAGGTTTATGCCGGTCATGGAGCTGTGGTCGCGGTGAGCCGTGCCGAAGGCGTCGTTCACGTAGATGTCGGCCAGCTTCGTGAGCTTGGCCCGGAAGGCTTTCACGTCCTCCTCCTTGGCCTTCACCTTGGACCCGTCCTCGAGCTTGGCTTTGCCCTCTTCCTCGATGTGAAAGCGCAGGTTTTCGAGCAGGATGACATCGCCGGGTTTCATCGCCGCGCACGCTTCTTCCACTTCCGGGCCCACACAGTCGTTCAGGAACCTGACCGGCCGCTTGAGAAGCTCCTGCAGCCTGTCGGCCACGGGCTTCAGGCTGAATTCCGGCTTGGCCTTGCCGTTGGGACGACCCAGGTGGCTCATCAGGATGACGGCGGCCCCTTTTTCGAGCAGGTAATTGACCGTGGGAAGGCTTGCCACGATGCGCTTGTCGTCCTCGACCCTGCCGTCCTTCACAGGCACATTGTAGTCGGTGCGAACGATGACCCGCTTGCCCCTGACATCCAAATCTTCTATGAACAGCTTCATCATGAGAGCTTACCCCCCTTTCGCCTTGCTCAGATAGCCTTTAGCGGATTCGCGTTTGCGGGTCAACAAGATTTGGGCGCCTCATGTCGCAGGTGAGGATGCCTGCTTGATCCCTTTCGCTTTCACGAGAACGCCCGCCGTTCAGCTATGATACGCTCAACGTTGTCGACAAGCCGACGTTCAAAGGGAAAGCCAGGGCAGAACCGGCACCTTGTTGAGGGTTGGCAAATTCGTCAAGCTATCGGGAAAGGCGCCCCTTTATTTCGATGAAGTTCCTCGCAGGTTCCCGCCCTTACCAGGGGTGAATACCCGGCCAAAGCGGGCATTCTCAGGGAAGAGGCTCCCCCTCACCCGCTTGTATCCTCAGCGCACATTATCCTGTTTGCACATGAAGAGTCTGCACCTCATCATCGAGACGATCCTCAAGTAAATCCTCGGTCGTTTCGAGGTCGTAACGGGTCTGGAGATTTAGCCAAAACTGCGGTGAAACCCCGAAGAAACGTCCCAAAGAAAAATTCATTCTGGAAGTGTGGCGGATAAAATCCGCTGGACTTGGCAGAAATCATCATTATCATACTATTCCAATATAGAAGGAGGATCACGTGAAACGAAAAACGACTGTTGTATTGGGACTGCTTCTCAGCGTGCTTCTTGTCTTTGCCCTGGTGCAGCCAGCTCTGGCGACTGAAAAAACCGTGAAACTGAAGGTTCCCGGGTGCGGGTGACCGGACTCCGAACGGACGGTAAGTATTACCGCGCAGCAGATGAAGGGAGTCAAACACGCCCAGGCCAGTTTTATTTCAGGTACGGTGACCATTACCTATGACGAATCCCAGATCACGGTGAAAGACATCATCCAGAACTTCAACAGGGCAGGTTATCATGTGATGGGTGAGCCCGAGTGGGTCAAATAAGTCATTAATTCTACCCTCTCCCCCGATTGCGGGGGAGAGAGTCGCTTTCGCCTCCGACGCCTTTCCTTCTTTGATGGATTCGTAAAAAGTCCTCACACCGTCACTCCCGTGAAGCCTGTCCCCGAAGGTGGTAGTCGGGGAACGGGAGTCCAGAAGCGCTTGGAAAGACTGGATTCCCGCCTTCCCGGGAATGACAAAAGAGAGCGGTTTTTGACTTTTTACGAAGCCGTCATCTTCGGCCCATTCAAAGAACCGAATTTCTCCTTGCATCCAGATAAATCAGCTTTTATATTCAATCGCTATCCTTGATCAAGGAGGTCGCATCATGCCAGGCCTGATCATTTGGAAAAACCAGGAGATCGACCGGCTCAAGAGAGACATGGACCGCCTCTTTTCGAGGCTCTGGGACGATTTCTGCATCCCCGTTCTTCCCAGACCTTTCAGAGAAGGGCCCTTCGTGGATCTCTCGGAGACCGATGACAGCCTCGTCCTTCGGGCAGAAATCCCGGGAATGAAACCCGAAGACCTGGAAATTTCCATTTCCAACGACGTGCTGACCCTGAGGGGGGAAGCGACCCGGGAAGACGAGACGGACGAAGAGCGCTATCGATCCACGGAAAGGGGATTCCGTTCCTTTTCCCGCACGATTCAACTCCCTTGCAAGGTCGAGATCGACGAGGTGAAAGCGACTTACAAGGACGGCTTGCTGAGCGTCGTCATGCTCAAGTGCAAGCCTCAGCCCCCTCGGGAAATCAAAGTCAAAGTCGGTTGATCGCCCATGCCGGAAGGTCTTCTTCCACGTTTTCTTTCGGCTTTTCCCGTTAGCGACGATTAGGAGGTTGCACCCATGCCTGCAAAAAAGTCAACGAAGGAAATCTCCACTGAGAAGCTTCGCTGGAGGCTCGACCCGACCACCCTCCCCTTCACCACCACCGATGAACTCGCCCCCCTCAAAACCATCATCGGACAGGACCGGGGGGTGGAGGCGTTCCGATTCGGAATGGGCATGAACAAGCAGGGATACAACGTGTTCGTGACCGGCGTCGCGAACACGGGGAGAATGGCCACGGTCAAGAAGCTTCTGGAAGAGATCTCCAAGAAGGACGGCAAGGCCCCTGACGATCTCTGCTACGTGAACAATTTCAAGAACCCGGAGGCCCCCATCCTCCTCCACCTGAAAGCGGGAATGGGCCGAAAGTTCAGAAAAGACGTGCGGGATTTCGTCGACACCCTGAAAAAACAGGTGCCCCAGCTTTTCGAGAGCCAGGATTATCTCAACCGCAAGAAAGAGATCATGGCCGCTTACGAAAACAAGGGCAAGAGCTTTTTCAAGGACCTGGACAAGCGGGTGAGGGAAGAAGGGTTTGCCCTGGTCGACATCCAGATCGGCCAGATCAAGCGTCCCGAGGTGATGCCCCTGGTGGACGGCAACCCCACCCACATCGACCAGCTCGAAGGAATGGTTGAGAAAGGCCGGTTTCCCCAGGAAGAATTCGACGTCTTGAAGGAAAAGCAGAAGAAGCTGAGGGAGGAGATCGACCAGATCTTTCTCGAGCTGAGGGACCTGCAGAAGGAGGTTCAGGAAACCATCGAGAAAATGGATCGACTCATGTTCATGAAGATGTCCACGGATCTCGCCGCTCCCCTCAAGGAGAAATACCAGCACAAGGAAGTGGACAAGTATTTGACCGACATGCTCGAGGACATGGCCGACAACATGCAGATTTTCGCGAGCCAGACCCAGCAGGCCATTCCGGGGCTCCCTTTCGTCATGCCCGAGGGCGACTCTTTCCAGCCCTACCAGGTCAATCTCCTGGTGGACAATGCCGAGCAGAAAGGGCCGCCGGTCATGGTCGAAACCTACCCCACGTACCGGAACCTCTTCGGCAGCATCGAGAGGATCGTGGATCGCTCCGGGATGTGGAGGACGGATTTCAGCAAGATCAAAGCCGGCTCGTTTATCAAGGCGAACGGCGGCTACCTGGTTCTCAACCTCCTGGACGCCCTCGTCGAACCCGGCGTCTGGCCCGCACTCAAGAGGGCTTTGAAGACCAAGAAGATGGAAATCCAGACTTACGATCCCTTTTACCTGTTCACCACCACCGGGTTGAAACCGGAACCCATCGACATGGACATCAAGGTCGTTGTCATCTCCGACGAGTACCTTTACTACCTGCTTCAGTATTACGACGAGGACGTGAAAAAGATTTTCAAGGTGAGGGCGGACTTCGACACGTCCATGAACAAAGATGACAAGTCCATCCGCCAGTTCGCCGAGTTCATCAAGAGAAAGACCGAGGAGGACAAGCTGAAGCCTCTCGATCGCACAGCTATAGCCATGCTGGTGGAAGAGGCGGTTCGCATGACCGGGAGGCAGGAAAAAATATCTACCAGCTTCCCTGTGTTGACCGACCTGGTGCGGGAAGCCGACTACTGGGCCGGCGAGGACGGCCAGGACGCGGTCAAGGAAAAACATGTGGAAAAAGCCATCAACACCCGGATTTACCGGTCCAACCTGATCGAGGAGAAAATCCAGGAAATGATCGACCGGGGGACCCTCCTGATCGACGTGGAGGGCGCAGTGGTCGGCCAGGTCAACGGCCTGGCCGTGTACAGCCTGGGCGACTACATGTTCGGCAAGCCGACCCGCATCACCGCCTCCACCTCCATGGGTCGCGCGGGCATCATCAACATCGAACGGGAAGCGGACTTGTCCGGAAGCACCCACAACAAGGGCATGCTCATCCTGACCGGGTACCTGCGCAAGAAGTACGCTCAGGACAAGCCCCTGACCGTGAGCGCCAGCATCGCCTTCGAGCAGTCCTACAGCGGCGTGGACGGCGACAGCGCCTCGTCAACGGAGATCTACGCCCTGCTGTCAAGCCTCTCCGAGGTTCCCATCAGGCAGGACATTGCCGTCACCGGTTCGGTGAATCAGAAGGGAGAGGTCCAGGCCATCGGGGGCGTGAATCAGAAGATCGAGGGATTTTTCGACTGCTGCCGCGTGAAGGGCCTCACCGGAAAGCAGGGGGTGATGATTCCCGAGAGCAACGTGCAGGACCTCATGCTTCGAAAGGACGTGGTCGAAGCCGTCAAGAAAGGCAAGTTCCATGTCTATTCGGTCAAAACGATCGACGAAGGCATCGAGATCCTCACCGGCAAGGAGGCGGGCGAAAAAAAGGCCGACGGCACCTATCCCAAGGGGACGATCAACGCCCTGGTCGACGAGAAGCTGAAGGCCCTGGCCGAAGGGCTGAAGGAATTTGCGGAAGAAGCGGCGCCTGAGGAAAAGAAGAAGGGGGCGGGGAAGAAAGGGAAGAAGAAGTAAAGCCCCATGAATCGCCATGTACCTTCCCTCGAAAGCCCTGTGGAACAGAAGATCGCGTGGGCCCGCGATGTTCTGGATCGACGAAAAGAGCTTCTCCTCGGGGACGAGAGAATCGCCGAGGAGCTTTCAACCTTGAAGCAGGCGATCCTCCGATCCCGCGAGGCCATGACCCGGGCAGGGATTGCTGAAATCTGCCGGGCCTGCGAAGCCCACGAAGGCGGGTCCTGCTGCGGTGCGGGCATTGAGAAGCACTTCCGTGCAACCCTCCTTCTCGTGAACCTGCTCCTGGGCGCCCGAATCCCCTACACGAGGCACGATCCCCTAAGCTGTTTTTTCCTGGCGGAGAACGGCTGCGCACTCCTGGCGCGCCACGTGATCTGCGTCGATTTTCTGTGCCAAAAGATCACAGCCCGCATCCCTGAAAGCAAGATCGCCGCTCTTCGGGAAAAGGAAGGGGTTGAACTGGAGCTTCTCTTCGTCCTGGAGGAACGGATCAAGAATAAGCTCACCGAGGCTAGCGGGGTTTCTTCTCTTTGAAAAGGGAGGGGAAGGTTGCGTGAAGCAGATCATTTCCTCCCCCTTGATGGGGGGTGTAGGAGGGGGTGAAAGGAAGTTGATTCTGCAAGAGATCACTGAAACACCAAGCTAGCCATGCATGACAGGACCATGGACACGCTCTTCCGAATCGCCCGTTTCTACGACCAAAGAAAAGTGGGCGATCTCGGGTTTCTAGGCTTCAGAAGATCCAGCGACCTCACACGGCTGGTGGCGTGTCTTGGCGCGCTGATCCAAAAAGGCCTGCTGACCCCCGGGGACTCCACGTTTCTTGACATGGGCTGCGCCGACGGCAGGGTGAACGTGCTGCTCAGCTACGTGACGGCCAAGAGCGTGGGTGTGGAACTGGATGAGTGGACCCTGGACGACTACAGCGGCTTGAGGCGGGATTTGGACCGAGTGCTGCTGGACGAAGGTCTCCCCCTGCCGCCTGACAACATCTCCCTGGTTCATGGGGACACCATGGACCCGGCCCTGCACGAGAGGCTCCGCCGCGAAACGGGCCTGGGCTTCGAAGACTTCGACCTCTTCTACACCTACCTCACCATGTACGAGGAGTTTGCGGAACTCATCAAGGAAAAAGCCAGGAAAGGGGCTGTCTTCATGGTGTACGGCCTCGAGAGAATACTCCCCCGCTTGGAGGGTCTTCGCCTCCTCACCATGGAACCCCTCGAAGGAATCGTCGCGTTGTATCAAAAGGAATGAAAAAAATGGAGTATTGGAGCGTTGGAGTGTTGGAGTATTGGTTGAGACCATTGCTGCTTTTAGGGCTTTTATCAGTACTCCATTACTCCAGTACTCCATTACTCCATTCTTAGGTTATTTTCTCATACTCCGGCACGATGTCGGCCGTGAACAGTTCCATGCCCTCGTAGGTCTTGTGGTGCTTGAGCATGTCCTTGATCACGCCGAAGGGAAGGGTGGCCACGTGGGCCCCCACCAGCGCGGCTTCCCTGACCTGCCGCGGGTTTCTGAGGGAGGCAGCCAGCACCTCGGCATCAAAGCCGTAGACGTTGACGATCTCCACGCACTGCTCCACGAGATCGACGCCGGAAACGACCCCATTGTCCTCCAGGGTCTTACCGTCCACCGTCATGCCGGAAGCGGGATAGTAATCGCTCTTGTCGAACTTCATGTTGGTTCGCCCCCGCAGGTCGTCGTCGATCCTTCCCGCAAAGGGGCTCAGAAACTTGGCCCCCGCCTTGGCTGCAAGCAGGGCCTGTTCCGGGGAAAAGATCAGCGTGGTGTTCACGGGGATTCCTGCGGCGGTGAGATCCCGAATGGCCCGGATGCCGTCGAAATGGGTGGTGTCCGAGCTCTTGAACGCAGGGTTCACGGGAATCTTGACAACCACGTTGCCTGCCACGGGATTGAAGATGGCGTAAAGCCGCTTCGCCTGGTCGATCATCTTTTCTGCGGTGAACTCGGTCACCTCCAGGCTCACAGGGGTGCCTTTGGCCACTTCGAGGACGCGGGTGATGTACTTCTTGATGTCCACCTTTTCCCCCGCCTTCACGCGCTTTTCCACCGCCTTCTTCAGCAGGCTCGGGTTGGTGGTCACCCCGTCCACTACGCCCCACGCATAACCCTGTTCGATTTCGTCCAGGTCCGCACTGTCGATGAATATTTTCATTTCTCTTACTCCTCCTCTAATGAAATCCGCTCAGGCGGATTTCATGGAATGCCCCTTCGGGGCTTTGTTCCCGCCGAAGGCGGGAAATGACTAAAATCCGACAACGTCGGATTTTAGGCGGAACGCACCGCGTCCTTGCCCCCTTCCTTGACCCTGAACATGGCCCGGTCCGCAAGGGCCAGCAGGCCGCTCACGTTCCCTGCATCCTCCGGGTAAGTGGCAAGGCCGAAGCTTGCCCGGAGCGCCACCTCGTGGCCATGGTCGGTCAGGTAGAGCGTGTCCCTCATCCGGTTTCGAATCTCTTCGGCCTTAGCCCGAGCCCGGTCCCGGTCATACCCCTGGAGCACGACCACGAATTCATCCCCCCCGTAAGCCACGCCGAAGGCCGGCTCCTCCAGGCACGCGCGAATCGTGCGGGCCACTTCCTGGAGCGCCCGGCTTCCCTTGAGATGGCCGTAGGTGTCCACGACCCGCTTGAAGTTGTCCATGTCCATGAAGATGAGCGAAAAGGGGCGGTCGTTCGTCGCCACGAGCTCCGTGAGAGCCGTGTACAAGTGACGGGTGTTGTAGAGACCGGTCAGGTCGTCCCGGATGGCCATGTTCTGGATGCGGCGATAGCGCTTCATGTTTTCCACGGCGATCGCCGCGTAGTCCGCAATAATGGAAAGCAGGGGCAGAGGATTTCTTTCCAGGTTTCGGGGGTTGACGACTTCAATGACGCCCAGGCTTTTTCCGCCGAAGACAAGGGGCACGCAGATGATCGACCGCGTGGCCAGGCCGGAGAGGCGGTCCACCCGGTCGGAAAAGAATTCGCACTGCCTCGCGTCGCTCACGATCATCGGCTTCTGCTCGAGGGCCACCCTTCCCGCCACGCCTTCTCCCATGCGAAGGCGCAGGTCCTTCATCAGGTCCCCAGGCAGGTCCACGCTCAACTCGAACCGAAGCTCGTTCGTCTCTTCGTCCACCAGAAGCAGGGACCAGTTTTCAGCGGGCAGGAGTTCCGAGACTTTGTCCAGGATCTTTCCGAACAGGTGTGCGGGGTCGAGCTCCGCGGTCAAGCTCTTGCCGAGCTGCACGCAGGAAAGCAGCTCATTCCTCGTCAGGTCGTTTTCCATGTCCAGGGAGCATAGGAAAAATGGCTCGTCGGTGTCAAGGAGGAAAGGGGGACTGAGGGACCAGCGTGTACAGCCACGTCTCGCTCCGATAACCCCTGTTGTCCTGCAGATAGCACTCCAGATCCGTGGGCTTTGCCGCGTCTTCGAGGCGGACCGCAAAGACGAGGCGCCACGTTTGCTCCTTGGGATTGGGTTTCACATAGTTCTCGAGAAGGGTTCCGTTGGCCCCGACCCGAACGGTGTGGCGGGGAGGAACGCTGTCCCGGGTGATCCCTCCCTCGCCTGCGGGCGCGGTGAAATCGATGAGAAACCGGTACAGGTCGCCGTGGCCGTAAAGGGGGAGAAGGTGGGTTGAAAAGACCCGCCCTGTCCCGGAGCCGGGCGGTTCCTCGGCCGTCCAGTGTAACCGATAGGAAAAATCCAGGACGTCTCCGCCCTTGGGAGGATGTTGAGGCGACCAGAAAGCCACGATGTTGTCGTCCACTTCGGTCGTCGTGGGGATTTGCCAGAGCACGACCTCCCCTTTGCCCCAATCTCCCCGGGGCTCCACCCAAAGGCTCGGCCGGAGATAGTACTCGGCTTCGAGGTCCCGGTAGCTGGCGAAAGCCCGGTCTCTCTGGAGCAACCCGAACCCGCGAGGGGACTCGGCAGGGTAACGGTTGACGAGATGCCGCGCCAGGGTCTGCAAAGGCCTCCACATCCAGGTGCCATCCTGCAAGGCCATGAGCAGGCCGTCGGAGTCGTGCACCTCGGGTCTAAATTCCGGAGGGCGGCGAAAGGTATTTTCCCCGTACCAGAACATGCTGGTGAGGGGAGCAAGCCCTACTTTCTTGACCGGGTGCCGGAAGAACACCTTGGCCCGCACCTCCGCCCGGGTGGTCCGCCCCGGTTCGATGTCGAAGGCGTAGGCGCCGGCGCACGCCGGACCGTTGAGAAGGGCAAAGACCGTAATGTGCCTGTCGCCCTCCTTCGGCCGGCGAACCCAGATCTCCTCGAAGACAGGGAATTCCTCCGAGCCCGTGGTGGTGTCGATGGCCAGCCCCCGGGCGGACAGGCCGTAGTCCATGCCTTCGCCCTTCATGCGAAAATAGCTCGCCCCCTGAAACACGGCGAACTCCTGCTTCCAATCGCCGTTCACAGGGTGGTGGATACGCACCCCGCTGAAGCCGAAATCGCGAGGAAGGGCAGGCAGCGCCAGGGGCTTCTCGGGATCGGGGTGGACAATGAACCGGTCCGGCGAGTAGGAAAGAGGAACCGCTTGCTCCCCGTGAATCTCGTAAATGCGAATCCGTTCGGGAAAGAGGAATCCCCGGTGGAAGGTCTCGAGACGAAAGGGAAGGGAGGTGTCCGCCCAGATCGCTTTGCCGTGATCGTACTGAATGCGCCGGTAAGCCGAGTAGTCCATCTTGGGAAAACCGTCGGGCAGGTGACGATCGATAGGACGGTGTGGGTTCGATGCCAAGGACCGGGCGCGGCTTTCCACATCGCGAAAATCAAAAGCCCTGCCCTCTTGCACGGTGAGGGTGAGGGCGAGGACGACGGCTGCAAAAACAAGGAGGAGGGTGTTTTGACAAACTCCGTTTCGCATGAAAGGATCTCCTGGCAGGCTGTCCGATGACCTTGAATCTCTCTCCCCCCGCCCTTTATCCCCTCCCACCAGGGGAGGGGAGAGGATCGAAGGGAGGGAAGACCACGGATTCAATCACGACATTGTCCGAAAACTAGTGTGCGGCTTATGAACGCATGAGGGCGGGATTCCGCCGGGGACTTCCCGCCCTCTGGTCGTTGACCGGCTCTTCTCAAAAACAGCGTCAGTTCGCCTTCTCGGCCGCTTCCTTCCCGAGATCAAAGGCCTTCAAATTGGACTCCAGAAAGGCTTTCTTGGTGGAGGTCCCGATGGTCTTTTTCATGACCTCTTCGGTCACCGGGGTTTCGCCCGAACCGATCAGCGCCCCGAGCATCACCATGTTGAGAGAAAGGACATTGCCCGCCTTCTCGGCCAGGTCATTGCCGCGGAGAGAGATCACCTTGCCCACTTTCGCCTTGATCTTCCCCATGATCTCGTCGACGGCCGGGTACTTCCCCTGCCCGACCGCGACGGTAAAAGGAGGAAGAGGCTGGGCATTGGTGATCACCAGAGTCTCCTTGTTGCACCGGCTGAGAATTCTCAAGGTCTCCAGAGGCTCGAAGCTCACCACCACATCGGCCTCGCCGTTGGACACGATGGGGCTTTGGGCTCCGCCCATGAGGACTGCAGACTCCACCACGCCCCCCCGCTGCGCCATGCCGTGAATCTCACTGACCACCACGGGGATTCCCATGTCGAGAGCCGCCTGGCCCAGGAGATTCGATGCCAGAAGGTTTCCCTGGCCGCCTACGCCGACAAACACGATTCGCTTGATATCCATGTGCACTTCCCTCCTAGTCCTTGAGTGGAACAATAGCGTTTTCAGGGCAGATCTGTGCACAGACCGAGCAGCCGATGCAAAGGTTCTTGTTGATGTACACGAGATCTCCTTCCAGATACATGGCGGGGCACGCGAGCTTGCTGATGCAGTCTCGATGGTTCTTGCACTTGTCCTGGTTCACGGTGAAGGGTTTGGCCTTCCTCGCCTTGCCGATGCCCCTTGCGAAGAGCGGGCAGTACTCCTTGGACACCACGACGGAAATGCCGTCATAGTCGAGAGACGCCTTCAAGGACTCGATGGTCTTCTTGACGTTGAAGGGTTTCACCACGTGCACGTCCTTGACCCCGCATCCCCTGACCAGATCTTCCACGACGACCTGGGGAAGGTTGAGTCCCATGGGTTCGGAATCCACGCCGGGATGGATCTGGTGCCCGGTCATGGCCGTGGTGCCGTTGTCCAGGATGACCAGCGTGAACTTGTGGTTGTTGTGGACCGCGTTGATGAGACCCGTGATGCCTGAATGGAAAAATGTGGAGTCCCCGATGAAGGCCACCACCTTCTGGTCCGTGGCCGTGGAGAAACCGCAGGCCGAACTCACGGAGGATCCCATGCAGATGACGAAGTCCCCCATGGACAGGGGCGGCAGGAGGCCGAGGGTGTAACACCCGATATCCGTCGGGCTGACCGCGTCGGCTCCGTACACCTCTTTGACCGCATAGAAGGTCGCCCGGTGGGGGCACCCGGCACACAGGGTGGGGGGCCTTCCGGGCAGAGCCGGCAGGTCCGAAAGCTCCACCGGAGCGGGCGCCTTGTGCTCGAGTCCGTAATAGGCGGCCACGGCGCCCCGCACGAGCCGGGGATCATACTCGAAGAGCCGGGACAGTCCTCCCACGCCCTTGCCGCTGATCGGAAGCGTGATCCCCTTTTCCTGGGCGATGGCCCTCAGGTCGTTCTCCATGACCGGTTCGAGCTCTTCCACCACGAGCACCTTGTCCACGGACTTCATAAAGGTCGTGCAAAGTTCCCTTGGGAGAGGCCAGGAGAATCCCACTTTCAGCACCTTCACCTTGTCTGAAATGCCCAGATCGTTGACGGCGTCCATCACGTAGTCGAAGCTCACCCCGTTGGTCACGATGCCCCACTTGCCGTTCCCGACGACCTGGTTGAAGGGGGACGCCTCCGACTTCGCCAGAAGCTGATCGTACTTCTGGAGCAGTTCCTTGTGAAGGTTCCGCGAGACCGCCGGCACGCACACGAAGTGGAAGGGGTTCTTCTGAAAGCGGGACTGGGTGACCCTCGGCTGCAGGCTCCCCAGCTTAACTCCCCCCCGGATGTGGGCAAGCCGCGTGGTGGTCCGGATGATCACCGGGAGCCCCACCTCTTCGGACAGGTCAAAGGCCGCCACGGTCCAGTCTTTCATCTCCTGGGTGTTGGTGGGTTCGAACATGGGCAGGCCGGAGAGCCGTGCATAGTAGCGGTTGTCCTGTTCGTTCTGGCTCGAAAAGAGGGACGGGTCATCGGCATTGATGACGACCATACCTCCCTTGACTCCGGTGTAGGCCAGCGTCATGAGAGGGTCCGCGGCCACGTTGAGGCCCACGTGCTTCATCGTGACCATGGTTCTGAGCCCGCTCACCGCGGCTCCCGCCCCCACTTCCAGGGCCACCTTCTCGTTGGTGGAGTATTCGAAGTAGAGGTCGGTCTCCCGGCTGATGTTAAAGAATTGTTCAGGGATCTCGGAGGAGGGTGTCCCCGGGTAGCACGTGGCGAAGGCGACGCCTGCCTCCAGCGCCCCTCGGGCAATCGCCTCGTTGCCCAGCAGGAGCATTTCCTTTCCAGGTGCATCTTCAAGTAGCTTGTGCATCTTTTCCCCCTTTTCGTGTTGAGGTTAATCTGCAGCTCCTCGGCTGCAATCCGTCCCTATTCGGGTTTCAATGTCTCTATTCCTGACCCTGTCCGCCACAGTTTCAGCGGCGCGTCACATCTTGAAGCTTTCCGCAAAACCGGAGTACTTCTTTCTCAGTTTCGGCTTTTCGATTTTGCCCGTAGGATTCCTGGGAACATCGTCGAAAATGAATTTTCTGGGCCGCTTGTATTTCGGCAGAGGCTCGCAGAACTTGGCCGCCTCCTCTTCGCTCATCTCCTTGCCGGGCTTGACCTTGATGATGGCGGCCACGATTTCCCCCAGCCTTTCATCGGGGATCCCGATGACCGCCGCGTCCTGGATCTTGTCGTTTTCGAGAAGGAAGTCCTCGATCTCCACGGGAAAGATGTTTTCGCCGCCGGTGATGATCACGTCCTTTTTCCTGTCCACCAGCCAGATGAAGCCGTCCTCGTCGAAGCGCGCCATGTCGCCGGTCAGGAGCCAGCCGTCCACCAGCGTCTTCTTCGTGGCTTCCGGGTTCTTGTAGTACTCCTTCATGACGCCGGGGCCCCGGACCGCCAATTCACCCGGCTCCCCTTTGGGAACGTCCTTGGCCTGATCGTCCACGATCCTGCATTCCCAGTCAAAGCCCGGCTTCCCGATGGCGCCCACCTTGTGAAGGTTCTCCATGCCCAGGTGGACACACCCCGGGCCCGTGGTTTCACTCAGCCCGTAGTCGGTGTCGTAGTCGTGATGGGGGAACACCTTCTTCCAGTTCTTGATGAGGCTCGGAGGAACGGGTTGGGCGCCGATGTGCATCAGCCGCCACTGGTCGAGCTTGTGATCGTTCGGTTTGATCTGCCCGTTCTCGATGGCGATCAGGATGTCCTGGGCCCAGGGTACGAGCAGCCAGACGATGGTGGCCCGCTCCTCGGACACCGCCTGAACGATCCATTCCGGCTTGACCCCTTTCAGGATCACCGCCTTGGCGCCTACGATGAAATTCCCGAACCAGTGCATCTTGGCTCCCGTGTGGTACAGGGGCGGGATGCACAGGAAATTGTCTTCATGGGTCTGGTTGTGATGCCTGTTCTCAACGATGCAGGCATGCTCCAGGTTTCTGTGGGTGAGAAGGATCGGCTTCGGTTGTCCGGTGGTCCCCGACGTGAAGTAGAGGGCCGCCTCGTCCAGGAGGCCCATGGGGACCCCTGGTTCGGTCACGGGGGCGCCCTCCACGAACTCCTCGTAGGGCCGGGCGTACTCCGGTTTTGCCATCTTGGGACCGAGGAAGATGAAATCCTTGACCGTCTTCAGGTCCCCCTTGATCTTGTTGATCCGGTCCACGAAGTCTTCACCGAAAATGATCGCCTTTCCCTCGGCGATCTCCGCACAGTAGCGGATGTCCTCTGCGGTGAAGCGAAAATTGAGGGGCACGGCCCAGGCGCCTGTCCTCAGAATTCCAAAGTAGGCGGGAAGCCATTCGAGGCAATTCATCATCAGGTGAATGACCTTGTCCCCTTTCTTGATGCCTTTGGCGATGAGGGCGTTGGCGACCTTGTTGGCTGCTTCATCAAACTGCTTCCAGGTGATTTGTCTTCGAAGGTTCTTGGCCGGCTCCCTTTCTACGAGGGCGATCTCTTCTCCGTACATCCTTGCGTTTCTGGCAAGTATCTCCGTGATAATCATGTCCTCAACCCCCCTCTCAAAAGCTATAATTTAGCTACAATATGACCATAGATGATCGCCGGAAGCTTGTCAAGCAAAAATGGCGGCAAGACGCTTCTGCCGGTCGCCTGATTTTATCGCTGATATCAGTCGATTAGTGTACAGATTGTGTTCAGGAAGGCTGCTCGTCGAGTTTGGCCTTCGCCAGGGGAAGGAAAGGGGAAGTCTCGAAACGATCGACAAATTCCCGGTACACTTCTTTGGCTTTGTCTTCCTGTTTGGACAGCCGGTAGAGCCGCCCCAAACTCAGCAGGGTCTGGTCCATGAAGAGGTTCTCGGGATTGGACTTCACCCCGCTCAGGATTCCGATCGCCTTGTCCAGTTCCCCCTGTTGCTCGTGGACGGCCGCCAGGGCAAGGAGCGACAGGATCCGGTAGGGGCTGTCGTCCGAGAGCTTCTGCTGGTAAGCCTCGTAGTGCTTCACCGCTTCTTCGTACTTCTTTTGCCGGTAGTTCAGGTAGCCGACTTGAGCGGGAACGAGGGTGCTGACCCTGGAGAGGCTGTATTCCTCCTTCACCTTCTTGAAGAGCTCCTCGCTCTTCTCAACGTCGGCCTTGTCCTCTGCGATCTCGGAATAGGCCTCGTTGTAGGCGCTTTGCCCCTGTTTGTTGACGTAGTTGAGGTAGGTGGTGGCCCCGAGGTAGACGACCGCAGCGGCCGCAACAGCCATCCCGGCGTATTCGAAGTACTTGGAACGGTCCCGGATGTAGTTGACGGCCCGCTCCGTGAAGGTGAGAAACTCGTCAGGGCTTTTCAGAAGTTCTTTTCGCTTGATCTTTTGCTTGGCCATGGGTGAGGCATCCTTTTCGGATCGTTTAGCAAAAGGGGCCGCACCCGTCAAGGAAAAGATTTCCCTTTGAGAAGGTGCGGACATCCGGTATATATGAAATTTTTCCGGGCAAGACCTATGGGCTTAGAAAAATTCCTGGCGACTCTCAACACGCTCCCGGAGATCCTGATCTATGGCTTCCTGGCGCTCAGCGCCTATGTGGAAAACCTCTTTCCGCCCATCCCCGGGGACACCATCACCGCCTTCGGCGCTTTCCTGGTGGGCACCGGCAAGTTGGGCTTCCTGGGCGTTTACCTGTCCACCACCCTGGGGAGCCTCATGGGTTTTCTCAGCCTCTTCTGGATCGGCGCCTACCTGGGAAGGCGCTTTTTCATAGAAAAAGACTACCGCTTCTTCAAGGCCCGGGACATCGTCAAGGCCGAAGCGTGGTTTTCCAAGTACGGCTACTTCCTGATCACCTTCAACCGGTTCTTTCCCGGAGTCCGGTCCGCAATCTCCGTCGCTGCAGGAATTTCCAAGATGAAGACCGCTTGGGTCGCCCCTCTCGCCCTCTTGAGCTGCGCCGCCTGGAATCTCATCTGGATTCTGCTGGGTAAGACCCTCGGGTCCCACTGGCACATCGTTGAAGCCAGGTTCTCCATGATCATGAAGCAATACAACCTGACCATGGCCATTCTCGTTGTTCTGATTCTTCTGTCCTGGTTTGTGGGCAGGCGAATCCGCAACAGGAAGACCTGATTTCTGGTTTGATTTTTCGGGCGGCAGCGTTATATTTGTATCAAACTTGATTGATGCTATGTGGGTGGGTGAATGATTTCAGCGAAAAGCGCGATGAACCCGATCGGGGATACGGAAAAAGTTGAAACCCTCGCGGGTGTTGAATGCCGCCAAGGAAGTCGGCGGGTCAACTATCTGCGGTTGTCGATCACCGACCGGTGCAACTTGAGGTGCGTGTACTGTATGCCCGACGAGGGGATAGACTTCGTCCCCCACTCCGAGATTCTCTCCTACGAGGAGATGCTGCACCTGGTGCGGATCTCCGTCCGGAATGGAATCCGAAAAGTGCGGCTCACCGGCGGGGAGCCCCTGGTCCGGAAAGGCTTCATCCCCTTCCTCGAAAAGCTGACGGCCCTTCAAGACCTCGACGAAATCACCATCACGACCAACGGAGTTCTGCTCAAGGAGTATGCCGCCGACATCAGGAACTGCGGCATCTGTCGAATCAATGTGAGCCTGGACTCCCTGAGGCCCGAACGCTTTTTCCGGATTACCCGGAGGGATTTGTTTCACAAAGTCTGGGAGGGCATCGAGGAAGCCCAGAGGCTGGGCTTTGATCCCCTCAAGATCAATGTGGTGGCCATGAAGGGGGTCAACGACGACGAAGTCCTGGATTTCGGCCGCCTCACGCTGGACAGGCCCTTTCACGTGCGGTTCATCGAATGGATGCCCATCGGGAAACACAACAACTGGACGTCCGAAAAGTTCATCACCGCCGAAGCGCTCCGCAACCGGATCGCCGCCCTGGGAGAGCTGGACCCCGTCGAGCACGAACCGATGGACGGGCCGGCCGAGCGCTACCGGATCAAGGGCGCCAGGGGTGAGGTCGGCTTCATCAGTGCGGTGAGCAGTCACTTCTGTGACTCCTGCAACCGCCTGCGCCTGACCGCAGAGGGCCGATTGAGGGGTTGCCTGTTCTCGGACAAGGAAATCGACGTGAAAACGCCGCTCAGGGAAGGCAAGGGGGACGAGGTCCTCGCCGGATTGGTGAAGCGGGCTATCGATGAAAAGCCCCGCGGCCCGGGACGCCTTTCATCGAGGCCGAGAAAATGCATCCGCCAGATGTCGACCATCGGCGGCTGATCAATCGAAGACAGGTCGAATAGGTCATGTAGGATCTATCTTTTCCTTAGTCGAGGGGAACGGTTTCGAATCCCGGAGGAGCCTGCAAGGTGAAGACCTGATCCGGGATGACCCGGTTGAACACCATCTTTTCAATCCGGTGGGTCAGGCGTTTCCCTCCGAGGATGTGAACCAGCGACGTCTCACCCGCATATTGGATGCCTTCGCTCTCCTGAAAATCCGAAAACACCAGCTTGATGTTCTGCCTCGGCAGGATCAACTCCGTGGGTCGCCGGCTCTCCCGATCAAAGGCGACGATTTCTCTTTCAACCCCTTCCTCGCTCATCAGGCTGATCCGGTTCGCCCTGTCGGAACGGGCGCGATAGGGGGGTTCCAGGACGGGGTAGGCTCTCAACAGGTCCCAGATGAGCGTCCGGTCCATCGCCTCGGGAAAGAAGGTGGAAAGAGCTTCATCCGTGAAGGCCCCGACGTAGAGCTTCCGCTCGTTGAAGGAAAGGAGACGGAAGTCGGTCCCGTCCACCAGGATGTGCACGAGGGGCTGCCCCCAGGGGTGCGTGATTTCGAGTTTTATTCTGCCCTCATTCTGGATCGCGGCTGAAAAGACGTTCGCCTCGCCTTCTTCGCCGTGCCGCCCCTTCACCCACAGCCGCCCGCTCGAAAAAAAAGTCTGAACCCCGGCGTTCTGGGTCTGAAGGTCTTCGACCAGGGCGGCCACAGACGTGGGATCCAGAGGGGGTTCGAACAGCCGTTCCACACCTGCGCAGCCCGGCCCTAGGAGGAGGCCTGCGACGATCAGGCATGGAAAGAGCTTCCCGGGTTTTCTCCTTCTACGGGAGAAGCTTTCTGACCTCTTCAAGTTTCTTTTTGACCTTCTCTTCCTCGGGATGGTTGAGCGTGAGGGCCTTCTCGTACATGGCCAGCGCGTCCCGGTACCTGCCTTTCTTGAAGTACACGTCGCCCAGGTGTTCCAGGATGGTCGGATCGTTCGGGACCAGTTTCGCCGCCCTCTCGAGGTGCTTCAGCGCATTGTCGTATTGTCCCTTCTGGAAGTAGACCCACCCCAGGCTGTCGATGATGTACCCGCTGTCCGGTTTGGCCTCCAGAGCCCTTTTGATCATGGCCATTGCTTCATCCAGATTGATCCCCTGTTCCGCGTAGGTGTAGCCGATGTAGTTCAGGGCATCCGCATGCCCGGGATTGATCTCGATGATTTTTTTCATCTGGACCAGGCACTGCGCCTTGTCCCCTTTTTTGTCGAGGATGACGCCCTTCCTGAAGAGGAGCTCCTCGCTCTTTTCGTCCAGTGCGAGCCCTTTGTCCAGGACCTCGAGAGCGCGGTCGTAGTCTTTCTTGCTCTCGAGCACCGAGGCGAGCATCAGGTAGAGGTCAATCTTGCTTTTCTCCTTTTCCAGGGCTTTCTCGAGGATGTCCACGGCTTCGTCATACTTCCCCTGGGACTCCAGGATGTAGGCCATGTGGATCCGGGCATTGGCATAGTGTTCCGATCCTTCTCCGATCTTTTGGAAGTGCTCCAGCGCCTTCTCGTGATTTCCCTTCTCTTCATACGCAGTGGCCAGGTAGTACCTCGACTTGTCGTCTTCGGGCCACGCCGTGACGATCAGGTCGAGTTCGGCGATGGATTCGTCGAGCTTTCCGTGTCGGAGGTAGATGAGCCCCAGGGTCTGCCGGCTCTGATCCCCGGGTTTGCTCTTTTTCCTGATCTCCTCCATTTCCCTCTCCGCGCTCTTCTCGTCACCGAGCTTGTAGTAGACGTGGATGAGTCTTTCTCTCACCGTGGTGTTGTTCGGGTAAAACCGCAGCAGCTGCCGGTAGATCTCCGCCGCTTTCCCGTACTCCTTGTTCATCTGGTACAGCGTGCCGAGGTCGAACAGCGCGGGCTCCATGGCCTCGTTCCGCTCCAGCACCTTCCGATAGGCTTTCTCCGCCTCTTCGTAGTTGCCCTGCTCCAGATTGATTCGCCCCATGTAGTAGTGAGCGATCACCAGGTCCGGGTCTTCCCCGATGAGGACGGACAACTCCCTCTTGGCCTCGGCGTACTCCTTTTTCTGGATGTAAAGGGTGGCCAGGATGAGTCTGACCCGCTTCTGCTTGCCGTCGATGGCCAGGGCTTCCCGGTACTCCCTCATCGCCGCGTCGTCGTCCTTCAGCAGGATGTACAGATCCGCCAGAACGAGGCGGCTTTCCCATCTCTTGGGGTCCAGGGCCACGGCTTTCTGCGCATAGCTCACCGCCTCGGGATAGGCTTTGAGGGTCTTGAGGAGAGCGGCCATCCGCATATTCAAATAAGCGGACTGCGGATCGTTCTCGATCGCTCGGGCCAGGTGGTGCCTGGCCTTCTCATACTCGCCTTCGCCCTCGTAGAGAGCGGCAAACGCCACATCCCGGTAAGCCCGGAGGCGGTCGTCCGGCTCTGCGGGCTCGGCGAACCGGATCGCCGGCACCGGTGCCGGCTCCGGCTCAGAAAGTTTGGGCGTTTTGCCTGCACAGGAGGCAAGGATCCCCGGGATCAGGAGAAGCGTGAGAAGACGGGCATAAAGGCGGTACGTGGAATGTTTAAAACCCATGGATGGTCGTGAACCTCGTCAAGGCAGTTCATGGCTGCCCCTTCCTTTATTTGTAACCTTAGCTTCTTGAAAAGCCCCGAGAGGGATGGGGCATGGGGCCCTTGGACCTCCGCCCGGCCCCACACACCCTGGTTTCAAAAAGCTAAAAGGCGACCTTTACTTCATGAAATTGGAGTAGTTCTCCTCGAAATTCGGAATTTCCTCCGTCAGGAATTTCTTGATATGCTTGACGATCCGTTCCTGAATCTGGCGGACCCTTTCTCGCGAGATATGGTACTTGTCCCCCAGATCCTGAAGGGTGACCGGGGTCTCCGCCATGATGCGGTTGTCGAAAATATCCAGTTCCTTTCCTGAGAGTCTTTCCCGGTATTCCTCGAGCTTCGCCAGCAGGAGTTCCCGGTTCTGCTTTTCAAAAATCTGTTCGTCAACGGCCACGTGGCTGTCCGGCAAAAAGGATCCGTAGACCTCTTTTCCGTCATCCCCGACCGGCGCGTTGAGCGACACCTCCCCTCCCCCGAGACGCTGGCTCATCTCCTCAATTTCCCTCTCCTTGACATCGAGCCTTTCTGCAAGCAGGCGAGGTTCGGGATCGAAACCCTGAGCGATGAGCTTATCCCGCTCCTTCGCAAGGTTGAAAAAAAGCTTGCGCTGGGTCTGGGTGGTCCCGATCTTCACGAGTTTCCAGTTCTCCATGATGAACTTGAGCATGTAGGCTTTGATCCAGAATGAAGCATAGTAGGAGAACTTGATTCCCCGATAGGGGTCGAACTTCCTCACCGCCTGGAGCAACCCCACATTTCCTTCCTGGATGAGGTCGAGGAGGCTCTTGGTCCAGTAACGATGAAAGTCCATCGCGATCTTGACCACCAGCCTCAGGTTCGCCGTGACAAGGATGTAAGCCGCTTTCTGGTCCTTTTTCTCCCTGACCCGAATGGCCAACTCCATTTCTTCTTCCCGGGTCAGCAGCCTGAAGTTCTTGATCTCCATCAGATACATCTGAAGGGGATCGAAAGGAACCAGCGACCGTTCTTTCGACGAAGCCACCGGGCGGAGTTCATCGATCAGAGAGGGGGCCTTCGCCGCCGGTGCCTTGACCTTTTCTTGCGCTTTTCTTTTCCTGGCCATGTTTCTTAATCCATCCTGCTCGGCTCTCAGCCCTCGACGGTGACGCGGAGGTACCTCTTTTTCCCGGCCCGCAGAAGCAGGGATCCCTCCTTGACGTCCTTCGCGGAAATCACCCGGTCGAAATTCTCGATGCGCTCGCCGTTGACATAGGCTCCGCCCTGGGCGATCAGGCGTCGCGCTTCCGCCCTCGTCTTGGAGAGAGCGCATTTTTCGAAGAGGATGAAGGCGGGGATGCCCTGCTCCACCTCCCGGGCGTCCAAGGCGAAGGTGGGGACGGAGCCTTCAGGACCGGAGCCCTGAGCGCCGAAGAGCTGCCTTGCCGCAGCCCTGGCTTTTTCCGCCTCGATCCTTCCGTGGCAAAGGGCGGTGGCTTCGAACGCCAGGACCTCCTTGGCCTCCCGGATGGCCTCACCCTGAGCGGAACCCTGTTTTCGCACCTCTTCCATGGGAAGGAAGGTGAACAGGGCGAGAAAGCGCTCCACGTCCCGGTCGTCCTGGTTGATCCAGTACTGGTAGTAATCGTAGGGAGAGGTCAGCTCCGGGTCGAGCCAGATCGCACCCTGGTGGGTTTTGCCCATTTTGACCCCCGACGAGGCGGTGATGAGAGGAAAGGTGAGCGCATGAACCACCTCCCCCTCCAGGCGCCGGATCAGGTCCGCCCCTGCGAGGATGTTGCCCCACTGATCATTGCCGCCCATCTGGAGCCGGCAATCGTGGTGCTTGAAAAGATGCCAATAGTCGTAGGCCTGCAGAAGCATGTAGTTGAATTCAATGAAGCTGAGTCCCGTTTCGAGCCGGATCCTGTAGCTTTCCGCCGAAAGCATCCGGTTCACGCTGAAGTGGCGCCCGATGTCTCTCAGGAACTCAATGTAGTTGAGGTCCACCAGCCAGTCCGCATTGTTCACCATCAGCGCCTTTCCGGGGCCGAAATCGATGAACCTGGAGAGCTGCTGTTTGATGCCTTCCGCGTTGGCGTCGATTTCCTCCCTGCTCATGAGGCGGCGCATTTCCGTCTTTCCGCTCGGGTCTCCCACGAGGGTGGTCCCCCCGCCCACCACCGCAATGGGCCTGTGACCGGCCCGCTGCATGTGGGCAAGAGACATGATGGGCACCAGGCTCCCCACGTGGAGACTCTTTGCCGTCGGATCGAAACCGATGTAGCAGGTCGTCGGTCGACCGAGCTGATTGCGCAGGGCGTCCTTGTCCGTTACCTGCTCGACAAAGCCACGTTCCTCAAAAAGGTCCAGCACGTTGTCCAATTCATTCTTCTCCGACGCTTGGTTTGAACCCTTCGGGCAGGTTCAGCCGAACCACCTGCCCGGGTTGCCCAAGATTCTCTATTCTCTTTCCGTCCAACTCGAAATCCACACCCGCCGCGTTCCCGACCACGATCTCAAATCCCTTCGTGCCTTTCCACTGCGGATTTGCGCCGGGTTGAAAAATGAACTCCCTTGCCTGGTTGTCGTCGACACGGATGCTCACCCACGTTCTTTCCTTCACCGAGGCTTTGAGGGTCATCGACGGGAGCTCTTTTTCAGGCGCCGAAGCCGACTCGTCCGCCTCGGCCGGGACCTGCTCCCGCGCAGGGGGAGCCGGCCGGGCGATATCCGGAGCGGCCGCGGGCGGCGCGCTCCGCACGGGCTCTGCCGGTTGCTCCGGCAGGCTCATCTCCCGCCGGACCGGAACCGGCCCGGCGATATCCGGCACGGTCGCGGGCGGAGGGCTCATCCCGGGCTTCGGTTGGTCCGCCGGGCTCGTCTCCGCCTGGACCGGAGCCGCCCGCTGCGCCATGGGCGGATTATCCCGGTCCCTCGTCGAGGCTTTGACGTACCAGAAGTAAACCATGCACCCGGCAGCAGCCAAAACCAGGAGCAGAAGGAGGATGCCGACGCGGTGGGAGGTCCTGGGAACCGCAACAGGCTTGAGGGTTTCCGGTTCAGGAGGAGCGCTGCGATGATAGAGGTCCAGCACCTGTTTTTCATCGAGCTCCAGGGTCCTGGCGTAGGATCGCACGAAGCCTTTCACAAAAACCGGTGGTGGCAGCCGTTCCCAGGCGTCGTTTTCAAGGGCCTCGACGATGAAGCGCCTCAACCGGATTTTCTGGGCGACTTCTTCCTGGCTGAGATTCATCCTTTCTCGCTCATGTCTCAGGAAGGAGCCCAGAGTGGTGGTGTCGCCCTTCTCCGCGGTCTCAACGTGGTTCACGCCCATCCTTTTCGCATTTTCCCCTTGTTCCGTGCCCGGGGTCTTATGCCTCGGCTGTCCGCCGACTCGGTTTCAAAACCATCTCCTGAACGCTCAGAAAATGATTTTCGTGTAGGAGCTTTCACGGAGTCCTTTGATCCACTCGGTGTAACGCCGGTCCACCTCCTGCCGGTATAGGATATCGAAGATGAGCTCCCGCACCTCTTCGAGAGATCTTTTCTTGCCATCCCGCTTTTCCACGATCTTGATGATCTGCACGCCGTTCTCGCGCACGATCAAATCCGTGAAGCCTCCCTCCGGAACACCTTCGAGGAATCTCCTGGCTTCGTCGTCGAGCTGATCCCACCTGAAGGCTCCGAGATCGCCCCCTTCATCCGCTCCGGGCCCCTCGGAAAATTTCCTTGCCAGTTCGGTGAAATCCTCACCGCCTTTCAACCTGGCCAGGATTTCCCTGCCTCGCTCTTTCAAAGCCTTCATCTCGGCCGGATCGTCGGGATGCTTTCGCACCAGGAAAATACCGGCCAGGCGGACCCTTTCGCCG
>Ga0068714_10002143_pt1 | contig 26222 bp, 16 predicted proteins | sample MTBNYHSulfiMetaG_FD_62988 | JGI IMG/M metagenome (GOLD analysis project Ga0068714, IMG submission 62988) | Enrichment culture microbial communities from rom New York Harbor, USA that are MTBE-degrading - MTBE-NYH (New York Harbor Sulfidogenic)... | ecosystem: Environmental > Aquatic > Marine >... | reverse complement strand
GTCCGCGGTTGTGGGCCCTCTCCATGGCCCTGATCTTTTCTCTCAGACCAAGCGGATCCGAGCGCACCACCAGATACTTCGGCGCACTGGGGATCAGGTTCACGGGGAGACCCTCGCTGAGTTGTTTGCCCGTGTACGTCTTCTCCGAGCCCGATTCGAGGCCTTCGATTGTGTATTCCTGTGCGGCTTCGACGGTGAACCATTCGGGCAGGGTATTGATGCGGGGCCAGTCCTGCGCGAAACCCATGTACTCTCGATGGCGGGGGATGTCGAAACAGAGCGTGCCGGACCAGTCCTTGTCGGACTTGACGACGATGACGAGGTCCTCTCCGACGCGACAGGCACCGAGCTGGAGGCCTTTCTGCCAGGGGCGGGCGATGATGCCCTGGGTGTGCATCAGCGCGTGCATCAGGACGGTGCGCACGCCGTTGGCTTCGAGCTTCATCGTGCCCCACAGCTCAGCAGTCTCCAGAGGTTCGCTCGAGCGCGTGACACTGCGAGCCATTTCGCGGTCGACCCAGGCGAAACCCTCCTCGACCGGGACGCGGTTGAGAAGGTAGATCGCTCCTTCGATCGAGTCGGCGAAACCATCGATGGAGTAGTCGCCTTCCCAGTTGTAGTTGTCATACTCGGGCTTCATGAGGTTCTTCAGCGTGCGTTCGACCTGCGTGCGATAGACCGGCTGGCCGAGGGCCATGTCGTAGCAAAGATAGCCGACGTAGTTGTAGCCCCAGCCATCGCTGAGTTTGCCGTTGCCGCCGTCGCGGGCGGTCAGGTGGTTGTACATCATGCCGTCTTCGTTGCAGCCCTTGGCGAGGATGGTGTCGAAGACATGCTTGAGCTTGGCCTCGTAGACCTTGGCCGTTGGGCGTTTCTCTTGCACCTCGACGGCGTAGAGCAGGCCCAGTCCGCCGATGATCTCGCAGCCGTGATCGCGGAGCCGCTCGGGCACGAAGTCCGGCTGATCGAAATAGTAGTCGGCCAGGCGCTCGGCCCAGGTCAGGAACTCTTCGCGGCCGGTCATCGTGTACAGCCGGGCCAGCGCCTGGAGTTGTTCACCATTGACCTCGACGTTCTTCGACGGGATCTTGCCGTAAGGCGTGTCGTAGCGCGCGTGCTTCCAGATGTCCTCCTCGATGCCTAACATCCGGTCGAACCATTCGTCCTTGCCCGTTACCTCGACGATCGCGATCAGCCCATCCTTGACGTACTCGGACGCCTGGAAGATCAGCTCATCGTAATCGACCTCGATCTTCTGCTTGTTCTGCCAGTCGTAGGGAGTGGGGATGCGATCGAGATGATTGCACAGCTTCTGTTCGGCGTGCAGGATCTCGCGGACGGGGCCGTCGAGCGCGTCCTTGTCGACGACGAACGCCGCCCAGCACAGGAACGGATAACAATCGGCGGCGGTGTCGCGATAATTCCACTTGCCATCGGCGGGATACAAGCCCGTCTGCGGATCGATGACCGGCAGCGCCTTCTCGTGCAGCCAGCGCTGGACTTTGCTCAGGGCATAGCCGGCAATCTGAGCGGAGCGCCGGGCCTCTTCGACGGCGCGCGTGGCCAATGCCTGTAGGGTGGGCCTTGGCCCACCAGACGGTGACGGTGGGGCAAGCCCCACCCTACTGACGCCGCGTGTGGCGAGTGCCTTCAGTTCTTCAAGGTAGTTTTCGTAGACGCCGCGAGGCGTTGCGTCGTGTTTGGCGCAGAGCGAGGCGGCCATGCCGACCAGCTCGCCCATCATGCCGCCGGTGCGCATCACGCGGATGGTCCCGAGCGCGACGTGGGTGACGCTGACGTTCCGCCCGGCCATGAAGAGGTTCTCGACGTTGCGCGAATAGAGGCAGCGATAGGGGATCGGGTAGGGCTTGATGTCAGGCTGCACGCAGATCGTGCGGAACTCCATGCCCGGGAAGTGTTTCGTGTTCGCGGGCGCGGGATAGTGCAGATCGATCGACCACGTCGTCGTCACGAACGCATCGGGGAACGCGCGGAACTCCTGCACGTCCTGCTGCTGGAGGATGACGTCGCCGAGGAGCCGGCGCGATTCACGCTTGCCAGCGATGTACGCGACCCAGTCGAGCTTGAGGTTAGCGTATTTGGCCTTGTCCTTGCTGCGATTCTTCTGGAAGGCCCAGTTGCCATAGATCGCGCGGAAGGTGTGGTCGCGGATGTGCTCGATCTCGGTGATCTGGTTGTTGTTCAGGCCGGATTCCCAGTCCCAGTCTCCCCGCGTGGCGTTCTGGCAACTGGCCTCGCTGAATTCCAATGCCCAGGGGCAGTCGGGAAAGGGGCTTGGTTGACCCGTTTTCGCCGAGTACCACTGGACCGAAGCGCCCATCGTCATTCTGTCGGGCGTTTCGGGGGCCATCTCTTCGCCTGTCTCGGCCCTGCTCTCTCGGCCCATCCGGCAGTCCGCGCCCGCCAGATGGCCGATGGTCCCGTCGCCGGTACAGTCGGCGAAAAGCGGCGCCGCGAAACGCAGATCCCGCGAGGTCGTCAGTTCTCTGGCGACAATCGCGACGATCCGGTCGCCCTGCTTCTGGACCTTGTACGCGTGCGTGTTGAGGAACAGGTGGATGTTGGGCTCGGCCCGCACTACGCGGAGCTTCCTGCCGTCGTCGTAGTAGGACGCGGGCTGGGCGTTGCCTCGCTTGCCGGAGTCGAGTTCGCGCACGACGTCGCCCAGTCGCGGATACGGCGGCAGGTTGATCTCGCCGTTGAGGTGCACGCGAATCTCGGAGCTGTTGTTGCCTCCGAGGACCGGGCGATTCTGAACGAGGGCGACTTGGAGACCCAGACGGGCCGCGGAGATGGCGGTGCAGGTGCCCGCCATGCCGCCGCCGACCACGACGAGATCGAATCGGCCTGCATCCTCAGGTTGCTCGGACAGGCCGAGAGCTTTGCGCCGAAGCGCGCTCATCTCATCGCCTTCGTTGGGTGGCGCGAAATCCTCATCGCTGCTCAGGACGATGGCGTCGCATCGGCCTTCGAAACCGGTCAGATCGTGCAAGGCGAGCTTCACCGTTTCAGTCTTGATTTCGACGGCGCCACCATCCTGCCAGTGCCACTTGGCGCCTTCGGTGCCGAAGGTCGTCGGGAGGGGTCTGCCGTCGATGAGCAGTTGGAACCTGCCCGGCGCACCCGGGGCATTCCAATTGGCGACCCAATCTCGCGTGCGGATCCAGACGCGGTACGTGCCCGGTGCCGGGAGAGTGACAGTCTTCACGGCGTCCGCGACCGGGACGCCGAAGCCATGGGCCAGCAGATAGGGTGAGCCCATCTGATCCATCGACTGCTGGTCGAGCATCCAGCCGCCGGGATCATCGAAGCTCTCGGCCTCGATCAGAAGCAATGCCGCCGTGGCGGGCGTGTTCGGGCAAAGGAATAAGGCCAGCAGGGCAATCGACAGCGCGATGTGAGGTCTGCACGCAGGTGTCATGAAGTTCTCCTGTGGGATTCTGCCGTCCTGATCGCGGCATGGTCCAGAAAGTTCTCCCGACAGTCTAACGCCGCTCCGGCCCGCTTTCAACCCGCTTCCCCAAGCGGCATCGGCGTGGCGCAGGGTCCTCCCCTCCGAACGCCATCGGAATTGACCTGCGCGTTCACTATTGGGCGGTGGCTTTGCGTGTGATCGAATCGTTCTTGGTGTTGCTGTCGTTGAATCCGCTCGGGCGAGTGATTTTCGCCATGAAGGTGTACGTCGCCGGTTTGCTCGGCGTGTACTTGAAGGTCAGCTTTGTCGTCTCGCCGGCCTTGAGAGTCACCTGTTGTGCTTCGATCTTCTTGCCGCCGACGTACAGAGTCACGCCCACGCCGTCGAGGGCAACGGTGCTATCGTTTTTGATCGTGACTCCGACCGACGTCGATCGACCAGAGCGGATGTTGTCGGCGAGCTGTAGTTCGACCAGAGCGAGGTCTCCGCGGGTCTCCTGGTCACCTCCGTCCCGGCTGGCGCCGCCACCATCACCCGGTGCGGCGTCCGTGTCCCCGGCGGGTTTCAGGACGGTGCCTCCCGAAGGATTCTGCACGCCACCGCCGAGCGGGGCATCGTTGCGAATCTTCAGAGACGTGGTCTTGCTGACCACAGCGCTCTTCGAGTCGGTCACGTCGAACTTGACTGCGTATTCGCCTTTTCTTGGATAGACGTGCGTGATGTCCTTGTCGATGGAACCTTGGCCGCTTTCCTTGTTGCCGTCGCCGAAGTCGAGGGTCCACGTGGCGATCGGATACGAGCCTTGGACCGCCTTGATATGGAACGTGAGTGTGTTGTCCTGGGCCTGTTTGGTCAGACTCGCGGTCGCGGCGACGGATTTGATCGTGACATTCTTCGAGACCGGGTCTGAAGCGATCCGGGTCTTCGCGATCGCGAGGTCGGCGGTGACGGCGATGGTGAAGGCCCCGTCGTTCCTGTACGCGTGAGACAGTTCCACTGTATCGCTCTTTGACTCGGTCTCTGCCCCCAGGGCAAGCTTGTTCTTACCCTTGACGGGAACGGTTTCGTCCGTGCCGTCGCCCCAGTTGACACGGCATTCCAGGTCGCCTTTGAGATCCTCGATATTGGTGATGCGGACTGTCGCTGTGACCGTGTCACTAACGTTCGACGTGGAGGGAACCTTAGCGAGGCTGATCTTGGGCTTGGCCGTCTCGAGCACCGTGATCTTCTGCTCGGCGGATGCCTCTGCGGCCTCATCGGCGGCGGTGAGGACGAGCGTGTAGTCGCCCGGCTGGTCGAGCTTGAAGCTGTGCTCGAATGCAATGCTGTTCGCGCTGTATGTCTTGGAGGTGAGGTCCTTCTTTGTCTTCGGATCGACGAGCGTCAGCGTGGCTTTCTTCACGTTCGTATCGGCATCCGCGATGGTCGCAGTCGCTTGGATATTCTCCTTCATCGGAGACACGGATGGCTGAACGGTCAGGTTCGATATGACCGGCGGGCTCGAAAGCGTCTGGAAGCTCGCCGTTCCCGGCACGGTCAGGTACCCGGAGGAACCGGCCATGACCACGTGAATACTCGCGCTGTAGTTGGTGTTGGCAGACAGGTTCTGCACGGTGTAGCTGGTCGTATCGACGTTGGTGATTTCGATCGGCGTCTGATTACCCACCTTCAGGACGTACTTGCCGAACTTGTTGAAGCTCGCCTCGTTGGACGCCGGGAATCGATTCCAGCTCAGCAAGGCGGCGTTCTGACGGACATTCCTGGCATTCAGATTCCAGAGCGATTCGCCGAAGAGGGTGAATTCGACAAACGGGCCTTCGGTGATATTGCCGCGAGCGTCTTTGGCCTTGACCTTGATCCGATACCTTCCGGGGTCGATGCCATTGCCCTGGAGAACTACATGATGGAATGAGGTCGCGCTGGCCTGGTCGGCCGCGCCGCTGCTCCAGTTGGTGGCGCCGGTCCGCCCTTTCGGGTCTTCATAGGCCAGGGAGCTGGTCGCGGTCGTGTCGTTGAGCGAGAACGTCGCGTCGATGTTGTGGGCGCCGATCTGCTTGAGAACGAGGTTGGCGATCTGCGGGCCCTGGGTATCTTCCACGGCGGTCAGGTCCAGTTTCTGGACGGAGCCTCCGATCACGGGCAGGTGCGTCGACACCGCCATGATCTTCGATCCCGTCGGCGGTTGGAGCTCGAATGTGAGATTGTGCTCGTTCGCGTTGTTGTCGTTGAAGTTGCAGGCGAAGGTGGCCAGACCCTGGGCATTCGTGCTGATGCTGCCCTTCTGGGTCCCGCCTTCCTTGACCAGGATGGTGGCGCCGGAGACGGGCGCGCCGCTCTGCGTCTTGGTGGTGATGTTGACGGTCGCAATCGCACTGGGAAGGACGCAGTTCGGTGCGGAGAACATCCGCGCGTAGCTGACCGATCCAACTGTTCCGAAGATCCTCTTCGTGACGAAATCCTGTTTGCTGATCTCCAATTGTACGGTGCCTACGAAATCGAACCATCCGTCAAAGGTGTAGTGGCCCAGACGGTCGGTGGTTGTCTGCCGCTGCACAGGGGCGAGCATCTTGACCGTCGCGCCCTGGATTGGGTTGCCCTGGGTGTCGTAGACGAATCCTCCGGGGGACGGGCGGCTGGCGAGCGTCAGCGTGACGGTGGGCAGCTCGCCCTCCGTAGTAGCCGAAACGTTCAGTTGCCCGGACGTGGCGTCTTCATACGCCGGATGGCCCTGGACCGAGAACCGGTACGTGGCGTTGGCCTTGTCGAATGTGATCAGCGGTGTCAAGCCGCCGACGCCCGTGATCACGGCCATGCGATAGCCCGCGTCGCCTGCCTTCGTCACGATGACGGGGACGTCGGGAACGCCGGCGTCGCGGAACTGCGCCTTGACCTTGACGGAGGCGCGCGGGATAGACAACGTGGTCACGCTGGCGACGACGCCGACACGGTCCTGCGGGTCGATCTCGTTCTCGGGATCTCCAAACGTCCACGAGACCACGTTGTAGTGATACTCGACGCCGGGTTCGAGGCCGGTGATGCGCATCGAGTGATTCGTGACGAACTCGCGTCCGCCGTCCCGCGTCACCCAGCCCTGGACGACGGTGCCGTTGCGTTTCTTCACCGCCGCGACGTGGTTCACGGACAGATCAGGCGAAGGGGAATACAGCACCTCGGTCGAGGCCGCGACGTTGGTGGTCCACTGGAAGTCGATGTAGTCCAGGCCCGCTGTCACTTGCGGACTGCCCATGGACAGATCGTTGCATACCATCTGGGTGATCTTGGTGGGAATATCCGTGTGCGTGGTGGTCTGGAGCTCACCTCCTGAGAATCGTTGTCCGCTGCTGCTGACGCATTCGATGCCGAAGACGTACGGCGTGCCCTTCTGGAGGCCGGTGACGACGACGTTGTGCGCGTTCTTGTAGGTGTTCTCCTGCACCTTCTTGAGGAACTTGCGGCTGCTGTCGTAGACGCTGACGTAGCCCATCAGCGGCACGTTTGGACTGGTCCAGTTAACCGAGGCCGAGGTGGCACCGGGATTGACGCGCATGCTCTGGAGCGTCGCGGTGTTCTTCCGTAGGGGGACTTCGATCTGGAAGCCGTCCTGGGGCGTCAGTTCGGCGGTGTGATAGGTCACCACCTTCTCGACATTATCCAGATCGACGTCGAGGACGGACAGCTTGACCGTGGCGGTCAGGCCCTGTTTGACTCGGAATTCGTAGGCGATCTTGTCGACGGCGATGTGGATTTTGTCGTTGTCACCGACGAAGGGCGTGATGTCCCTGAAGACGATCTCCTGCTCCTGGTTGGGCCGGTCGAAGTACAGAGTGTAATAGCCTGAACCTTTGCCATCGGGGATGTAACACTTGACGTTCAGACGCAGGCGCACACCTTCGACGACGTAATACGGATCGGCGCTCAGGGTCAGGTTGGGTGCGTCGTAGATCGCGGAAATGGCCGTCTCCAGCGCGTCCTGGAGGATGTCGATCGCTTCGGCGTCGCTGACCATGTTCGCGACCTTCACCGCGCGCACCGCATTGGTCCGCACGTCCTCGGGAATCTCGTCGAAGATCTCCGGCGCCAGGTCCGCGGGGCTCTTGTCCGTCAGATCGAAGCTGATCAGGTCTCGTTCATCGTGGTATGCTTCCGATGTGCCCAGCGGCAGTGCATCCTGTGTGCTGGTGTTGACGCCGATGTTGCTGGCGGCGCTGGCGATGCTCTCGCCCACCTTAGGGATGTTCGCGACCATGTCCCAGAAGTCCAGGGGCAGGTCGAACCAAGGCAGCTCGATCGGCAGACCGGTGACTCCGATCAGACCGACCTGCAAGGTGTTCGGAAGAGAGATCCCGAAGGCGGTGGCGAAGGTGCCGCTTTCTGAGCCGATGGGCGTGGCCTTCACCTTGATCTTGAAATCGCTTCCCGACTGGGCCTTGCTCTGGTCGTAGGTGAACGTCACGCGAACGGGGCATCGCAGGGAGATGGTGCCGTCGGAGAAACGGAAGCCCAGTTTGTAGCGAACACCCGTCTGCACGCCCAGCGGCAGCCAGGGCGACCACCGGGTCTCGGGAACGGGTTTGCCCTGGAAGTCCCATACGATCGGCGGGAAGTCGTGCTCGACCTTCGTGTCAGCGGCGAGGAGTTCGCCCGCGCCCGCACCGAGAAGTGTCATGATGGCAACAGACAACGTCGTCCTGATGGACATATGCGCGCCTTTCATGAGCCCCGAGTTGTCACGTTCTGTATTGTCCATATTATCGGGGTCGGCGAGCGACGTCTTTAGGCCAAATCCCTGGAAATAAGTAGGATTCCGCTCCTCTCCTGCGGCCGGGCAGCAAACGGTGTGAGGGGACACCGCCGGCGCGCTCTCTATCGAGCGGATTGCGGGGCACCGCCTTCGAGGGCGGCGATCTTGCGGATGCGTTGAGCGTGCCGGCCGCCGTCGAAGCGGGTGGTCAGCCAGATCTCGACCATCTTCAGGGCCAGTTCCAGGGACACCATCCGCGCGCCGATGGAGATCACGTTCGCGTCGTTATGGGCGCGGCTCAGCCGGGCCAGCTCCTCGTGCCAGCAGACGGCGCAACGTACGCCGCGGACTTTGTTGGCGACGATCGTTTCGCCATTGCCGCTGCCACCCAGGACGATGGCCCGATCGCACCGGCCTTCGCCCACCGCCAGAGCGGCGGGGTAGATGAAATCGGGGTAGTCGCAGCTTTGAGGCGAATGGGTCCCGAAGTCGGTGACCTCGTGTCCCTGTGCGACCAGATACTGCTTGATGCGCTCCTTGTACTGAAACCCCGCGTGATCGGTGCCCAATGCGATCTTCATCTGTGCCCTTTGCCCTTGTCGCTCTACGAAAAGGCAGCCAGTATAGCGGGATCGGCACCGAACCGCAACCTTGAAGCGTGCAAAGGAGAGGTGCAATACCTGGTGTTATGTGGCGTGTATAAGTGCTTGCGGGGCCGTTTCTTACATCATTCTGGTGTGAGCGGCCAGCTATCGGTTCAGCACGTCCAGGAGTCTTTCTACAACCACGTCGAGACGGTCGGCCACGTTGTAGCGTCCTTCGCCGAGCTGCCGGCGAATCTCCCGGACCTTCTGTCGGCGGACCTGCGGCTGAGCATCCTGATCGAGGACCGCAACGCCCGTGTCCATGTCTTCCTTCCAGTCGAACGAGTCCATCGTTTACCTCACGTTCCTGAAGCGAAGAGCGGCCTGTCGGAGTCCCAACCTCGGGAGTCGCGCGGTCCGGCGGGCGTCCCTGCCTCTTCGCAAATTCAATCAATCCGATGCAAATCTACTGTAATTATCGGAGCGGCAGGCAGCTACACCGCATGAGGATTGCGCCTAATTTGGGATAGTGGAATCCCCTATACCAGATTCGTTTGCTGGGCGGGCCGGACTGTCCCCTGAGGTGCCCCGGAGGGACCTCGTCTCCTCGCAGGCGGCATGGACGGATTTCGCCCTGATGCGATTCGGGCTTTCATACTGGCGTCCGGAACTTGTTGCTGATACCCTCTTGGCATGGTGCGGCCCTCTGCACGCCGGGAACGGCCCTGTGGTAGACGCATGAGATGAAAGGACTGCTATGCCCGCTTCGGTAGATGCTGCGATTCGGAAATCTCCCTGGTGGCGGTCGGTCGGCCCGGCTCTGATCACGGCATGCGTGGTCTTCGGGCCGGGCAGTCTGGTCATCAGTTCGAACGTGGGGGCGACCTACGGGTACGAGCTGCTCTGGCTGCTGGCGCTGGCGGGATTGGTTATGGGAGCGTACATGACTATGTCGGCGCGCACGGGCGTGACGGCGGGCGCCAGCCACTTCACAACGCTGGCCCGTGAGGTGAACCGCCCCTTCGCGGCGCTGCTCGGCATCGTGCTCTGTCTGACCTGTGCGGCGTTCCAGTTCTCCAATAACCTCGCCATCGCTCTGGTGGCCGGTGCGTTCGCACCCCAAGGCCACACGCTGACGGTGCAAATCACGGCGATGAGCGCGCTGAACCTGGTGCTGGTTGTGTTCCTCTTCAAAGCGACCCACGTCTTCAAGACCATCGAGCGCGTCATGAAGGTGATGGTGGGCGTCGTGCTGGTCTCGTTCCTCTTCAACCTCTTTGTGGCTTGGCCCGACTGGCTCGGTGTGCTCAAGGGCCTCGTGCCCTCCATCCCCGAGAAGCTCTCGCTCGGGATTCCCCGGATCATCGACGGTGCCATCTCCGATCCGCTCGTCCTGATCGCCTCGCTGCTGGGGACGACCTTCTCCGTCGCGGGGGCGTTCTTCCAGGGCAACCTCGTGCGCGAGAAGAACTGGAACGTGGAGGACTACTATCGCGGCATCGGCGATTCGGTGGCCGGCGTGTTCGTGCTGACGCTGGTCAGTGCCATCATCATGACGACAGCCGCCACGGTCATCTTCGGCCGGCCGGCAGACAACATGGCGGCACTGGCCCTGACGCTGGGCCCGCTGCTGGGCCCGGTCGCGTTCTACGTCTTCTGTATCGGCCTGGTCCCGATTGCGTTGAATCCCTTCCTTATCAACGCGATGATTGGCGGCACGGCGCTGGCCGACGGCCTCGGCCTGCCCGGAAAGCTGAGCGACCGCTGGCCGCGTCTGCTCACCGTCGGCGTGCTGCTGGTGGGCTTCCTCGTTGCGGCCTTCGGGCTGTGGACGCGGACCGCCCCGGTGAACCTGATGATCGCCGGACAAGCCATGACCGTCATCGGCAACCCGCTTATGGCGGGCACACTGCTCTGGCTGGCCAACCGCAGGAACGTGATGCGCGAACGCCGCAACGGCGCCTTTACCAACGTCCTCGGGGTGGTGGGCTTCCTCATCGTGCTGATGCTATCGGTGCGCATGGTGTGGTTCCTCTACCTGCGCATCAGCCTGCTGTTCGGCGCGTAAGACGACAGAGGCCGCGCCGGTCAAGGCAGCCGACGCGATCATCTTCGGCTGGGCGCCGACCGTGACGGGCAACCCGCTGATGGCTGCGCGCGTCCTGTACCTGCTCGTGCTGCGCTTCGGTCTCGTGGCTACGTAGGCTGTGTTCTGCTACTGCCCGGCGTCCCAGACGGCGTTGGCGGTCAGGATGACGGCGTTGAGGAAGAGGTTGCGGCCGGTCGGGGTCATCTTGTCCGGCGGCTCCGTGAAGCCCCAAAGCAGATACCGCCCGTGCTCGGCGACCACGGGATAGTAACCGGCGGTGTCCGCTTCACGAGCGAACGCGATTACCGTCTGGGGCACCGGCCAGAGATAGATCGTCACGTGGTCGGTCTGCGTGTACAGTCGAAGCAGTCGGTCTTCTGAGACGGATACGAGATAGGGCGTGGAGAGCAAGAGGGTGTCCGGATCGACGACATAGACATTCTCGCGGCTGGTGCGCGTGCCGTTGGGATAACCGATTGACAGCCCCAGCTTTCCGAAGAACCGGTAGCCGCCATCGCCCAGACCCACGACGGGCTTGCCCAAACCGTTTAGGATGGCGACGGACCGGCCATCGGTCCAGGCCGGAGCGTTCTGGGTGTCGGTGCCAATGATGAAGAGGTCGCAGTCGTCCAACGACGCGCTGATCTGGCTCGATTGCGTTAATGTCACCGAGCAGCCGTGAGCGGTCAGGAACGACTTAAAACTCTCGGCCTTGTCCCTGTCCCACCAGTAGATGTAGGTGATGCGCGGCAGAGAAAGCGAGGCCGGCTCGCCTGACATGCTGGCCTCCCGTGTTCCGCCGTAGACGCCCATGTTGACGCGCCGGCCGTGGGGCCAGACCTCTTCCAAAAAGGCCGCGCTCGGGTCGCCCGCATCGACGCAGGGACTCGTGACGTCGTCACGCATCCAAATCCGACTGTTCGGGTCCCACCGGCCCGCCTCGGATTTCAGGTGGTAGTCGCCGCTCGCCGGACCGGCGAACAGTGGGTCCACCTCGATGTTGCCTTGGCCTTGCCATCCGCCTTCGATATCGCTGTAGGTTATCGTGGCCGAGTCGCTGGCGATTCCGCCGCCATTGAAGTAGACGATGGAATTGTGGATCGTGGCCGTGCCGCCCGCAAAGCCCGGGCCGACGTTGTAGGCGATCGTGCAGTTCTCGATCACAGGGCGACTATGCAAGTACAAGCGGCTTCCGGAACGACTGGGCACCGCTATGGCAGCGTCACCGTTGTCGGCAACCACACAATGGGAGATCAGAGGACTGCTGCCCTCCGACAGCTCCACTCCGAGGCCCCGATTGCCGACGATGCGGCATCGGACGATCCTGGCTCGGGATGCCGAACAGTGAATGGCTGTTTCGGCGTCGGTGATGGTGAAGCCGCAAAGCGCCGAATCGGCCTCATTGCCGCTCGACAGCGTTACGGCGTTGGGTCCGTCCGGTGCCGCGATGATCGTCCCGGCCACGACTGCCGGATCGTTAGGATCACTCGATCGCACCGTGAGCGACTTGCCCATGAAGTCCACGTGCTCATCGTAGATACCTTCCTGCGCGACGATTTCGTTGCGCGAGTCGGCATCCGCGATCGCCGCGCGCAGCGACGTGTATTCTCGTGCTGTCGTCACGTTTCGGACCCGGAACGAGAGGCTGTCGATCTCTGCGACGCGCACGGGATCGGCGTGGATCGCGGAACCGAAACGGTCGTAGACCCTTACCGTCCACCATGCCGACTCGGAGGGAAGGTCACTCAGATCGATTTGAGGGGGCCCCGGCGTGTCGGAAATCACCTCGAAATCCATGACCCGAGCGGGATCGGACCCCAGGAGGAACTGATAGCCGATTGCGTTGTGACTCTCTCTACAGGTCAGGATGATGTCGCTCGTCTGGCTGATGCGAACCGGCCCGACGAGAGTCACCGGTTCGGGCAGAGTACCGGGCCAGATCGACTCGTCCGCGAAGGTCATCTGCCCTCGGCGGAGGTCTCCATTCCACCGAAAGAAGAGCCTGGCCTCTTCCGGCGCCGGTTGCAGGTTCCTGCCCGGTCCAATCACAGACCAGTAGGCGCCTGCCACCATGCCTTCGTTGAATCGATTGGCTCCCACGATGGTGAGCGACTGGCCGTACCAGTCGCGTACGGATTCATGTTCGAAGTTGACAAGATGGACGGCCAACAGGTTCGCCTGGGGCGTCTGTGACTGCAGCAGCCGGCCCCAGTAGTGCTCGACCCAGCAAGGCTCTCCGCTCACGGCGCTGTCGCGAAACGCGTCAATATCCTGGTTGTACCGCTGGGGGCTGCCGGCCCAATCTGAGAGCGTACGGCAGGTTGCATCGAGGTGGGTGACGTGGTTGACGGCGTACCTGGCGTCTTCATAGACCCGGTTCAATCTCAAGCCGACGTCGACCGCGGGCTGTGTGCCGGTGCTCCAGCCGACGGTCTGGATGGCCTGGTCGTAGCCTGCGGCAGCCGATGAGAGATAGACGATGATCTGGTCGGCCAAATGAAAGTAAGTCGGCACGCCCTCGGCGTTTGCGTCAGGACTGTATCCCTGGGGAAAGCTCAGGACATTGGCGTTTCTGAGCCATTCGGGCGAGGCGACAGGGCAGTCCGCATACTCGGCGGTTCCGTAGGTGCAGTCGCCGCCGCCAAAATAGATCAGCGTAGGCTTCTGTGGGTCGAACGTGCTGTTATGAAGTGCCATCGGGTCTTCGATGAAGTGTGGCACGATGAAGGTTTTGACCGTATCCGGCAAGCTCGTCATCCCGCCGTCGTCGACGAACAGTTGGAACTCACATTCCTGGATTGCCTCCGTTTGGACAAACCCGTCGATCAGGGGCGTGGCTGTCTCTGCGTCGGTCAGTGTGAGGGCCGGCCCAGCCACTTGCGTCCACGCATAGTGCAGGGGGCCCGACCGATCCGGATCGTAGGACCCGGTTCCGTCCAGACGGATTGGCCCGCTGCCCGCGTACCGTGACAGACCTGCCTCGGCGACGGGGGCCACACGGTCAGGGGTATTCTGTCCGCTTGTCGTGATCGGTCGAACCAGCAGAAGCACCACCACGCTCAGCACGAGATCTCGACCTGCTCGGCGCATCTTGCACTCCTACGCAAGAGACGGCCAACTCCGCCCGTTCGTGTTCTGGCAGGCACGAACGCGTTGTTTCGATGGGAGAGACCGACCGTGCTTGTCTTCCTGTGGGAGGGCCGACGATAGACAACGGCTGTGTGTCGAGCAGGCGCAGCCCCCCAGCGGGAAACACCAAGCAAGAGAGGCGCCTCGGCTCCTCCGCAAGCTCCACCTCGGGCCGCCGGAAGCGCCCCCCCAGTTTGTGAAGCGGGGAGGCACTACAGTCTTTTCATCGACCCGGTCTCCTCCGACGGAAATGCCCGCACGCGGGCGCGCGCCACATATCGCGAGGGGAATTCCCTGTCTTCACGGGGCTATTATCCGGGTGTGTCGCCACGGAGTCAATTGTGGCAAATACGTATTTTAGCTGATAAATTTCCTATCTTTACATGTCTCACAGAGGCCTGTCTCATGGCTGATTAGAAGACAGATTGAGGCTGGACGGGGTCCTCTGCCAAGGCACGGTGCCGGCCTTGGAGATGTGGTCTCGCAGGGCGGAAAAGAGCCTGCTATACATCGGATGGTCTCTGCCCAGGGGCCTTTCTTCCCTTGGGTCGGCAGCCAGATCGTACAGCTCCATGGGCTCGAACGGACCGTTCTGGACGAGCTTGAAGTCGCCATAGCGGGCGGCATAGTAGGCCCGTCCCCCGTAACGACCGCCTTCGCGACGGACCCAGAACAGAAAACGGTCCTCAGCGGGCTGGTTGGCGCCGAGCAGGGTCGGCAGGAAGCTGACGCCGTCGATCTCGTGCGGAATGTCGGCGCCCGCCGCGGCGCAGGCGGTGGGGAAGATGTCCATCGTCAGCGCCACACGGTCGCTCCGCGATCCCGGCTCGATCCGGCCGGGCCAGACGGCGCACATCGGCACCCGAATGCCGCCTTCGTACATGTCCTGTTTTCCGCCACGAAACGGGCCGTTCGTGCCGCCGGCGTCGAGTTGGCCGCCGTTGTCGGAGGTGAAGATCACCAGCGTCTTGTCATCGAGGCCGGTCTCCTTCAGGGCGGTGAGAACTTCGCCGATGCCGGCATCCAGATGCTCAATCAGGGCGATCAGTTTCGCACGTCTGTCGCCGATGCCGGGCTGTCGCCGTCTGACCTTCTCCAACCACTCGTCCGGCGGCTGGATCGGCGTGTGCGGAGCGTTGTAGGCCAGATACAAGAAGAACGGCTGTTTCGATTCGGCCTGCTCGCGAAGGTACTCGATCGCCCACTGCGTGAACAGGTCGGTCGCGTGGCCCTCGGGGTCGATCTCGGTGTCTTCCAGCCGCATGTAGTTGATCCCGTGCCGACGGTGGGTGTAGTAATCGTCCATCATGTCGCCGAGGAAGCCGTGGAAGTGGTCGAAGCCTCGCTCGTTGGGCCTGTCGGGCGAGGTCAGGCCGAGGTGCCATTTGCCCACCAGGGCGGTGTGGTAGCCCGCCCGCTTGAGCATCGTCGACAGCAGGACCGCGTCGGGCCAGAGGCGGCCCCAGTTGTCCCCGATGTGCGTGCGGATCACGCCGGGCACGCCCACCAGGTCGGGGTAGCGCCCACTCAGCAGCGCCGCCCGCGTCGGCGAGCAGACCGGGCAGTTCGCGTAGAAGCTGTCGAACCGCATCCCGCTGCCGACAAGCCTATCGATATTGGGCGATTGCAGGTCCGTTGCGCCGTAGCAGGACAGATCGCCATAGCCGAGGTCATCGGCGAGGATGACGAGAATGTTGGGCTTGTCCGGTGAGTCCTGCGCGCCCGCGCCGCGCTGCACACGCATCGCCATCCCGAGTGCCCCTAACCCTATGGCTTTCAGAAAATCGCGTCGCGATCCGGCCACGTCACCGACTCCTAAAGGGGGTTCAGCTTCAGTTCGTCACCAGTGACCTCCATCCAGCGGCGCAGCTCGGCGTCCAGCGTCTTGACGGTCTGGTTGTATTGCGGGTTCTCGGCCAGGTCGTTGGTCTCCCACGGGTCGTTGCGGAGATCGAAGAGCTGCACCTCGTTGACGTGTGGATAGCGGATCAGCTTGTACTTCTCCGTGCGGACCATTCGCTGGAGATCGCGATAGGCGCCATAGACCGAGTCGTAGAGCTTGTCGTTCTCACCCGTCAGCAGGGGCACGAGGCTGGGGAACTGCACCGTCTCGGGCGTCGCGATGCGCGCCATCTCGCAGGTGGTGGCGAATGCGCTCTGGAGGTACACCATCGCATCGATCTTGCGGCCGGCCTCGATGCCGGGACCACAGTAGACGTAAGGCATGCGCACCGAGCAGTCGTACTGGTTCTGCTTGCCCATCAGTCCGTGCTGGCCGACTGCCAGGCCCTGGTCGGCCGAGAAGATGACGATCGTGTTGTCGGCTTGGCCCGATGCTTGCAGCGCATCGAGAATGCGTCCGATGTGGTGATCGGCGTGGGTGATGATCGCGTAGTACTCGCTCAGGTGCACCTGGACCGCTTCTTTCGTCCGCGGAAACGGCGCGAGCAGCTCGTCCCGCAGCCTGGGGTCGCCCTGATCGAAAGGATGCTCGGGCAGGTAGTTGGGCGGAATCTTGATCTTTTCCGGCGGGTACAGGTCCACGAATTCCTTCGGCGATTGCCGAGGGTCGTGTGGCGCGTGGAAGGCCACGTACATGAAGAATGGATTCCGGCTTTGTCTGGTGTGGTTCTTCAGGTAGTCGATCGCGGTGTCAGCCCAGAGCTGACTGCTGTGAACCGTTTCGCCGTCGACCTGTCGCCAGTGGCCTTCGAGCGTCTGGTCGTAGGGGCTCCACGAGTTGCCGGGACGCGGCCGGTTGTACGGGTCGTTGAGGATGCCCTTCTTGGTGTTCTCCTCGGCGTTGGGGTCCTTGGAGGCGAGCATGCCGCCCCCGGTTGGGCCGACGGTCTTGAAGCTCCGCTTGAGTGCCGGGGCCTGGTTATGCCACTTGCCTGTCATGAAGGTGTCGTAGCCTGCCTGGCCGAGGGTCTGGCCCCAGAGGGGCCAGTTGCCGCAGTTGTCGCCGCCGCATTGCCACAGGTAGCGGCCCGTATTGAGCATGGCCCGGCTGGCCACGCAGACGGCGCCGTGCCAGGCGCCCTGATTGAAGCAGTGCGTGAACGTCGTGCCCCGCCGGATCAGCCGGTCCATATTCGGCGTCTTGACATCCGGATTGTTCAGCGCGTTGATCGTCTGAAAGGCTTGGTCATCGGTGAACAGGAACAGGAAATTCGGCCGCTCCTTGCCCTGAGCGGCAAATCGATTGGCCCCACTCTCTGTTGCTCGGGCACAAGCGAGCCCCTCCCATAGCTTGGACATGCCAAAGGCGTATGATGCCGCTCCCAATCCCAAGCCCCTGACGAAGGTGCGTCTGGTCATCTTCCTGGCGCTCATGCGATCCTCCTGCAACTGCGGATCCACAATGTGATGCGAATTCGACCTGCTGCCATATCATAGATCCTCGTGTGACGTCGCGATCTCTTCAACCTTGGTACGGGATAGGGGAGCGGGGCGGAGTTGGGCCTTTTCCCAGAGTTCGTAGTCGCTGAGTCGATACGGGCTGTCCGGCCGCTCGGAGGCGCCGACGGGCAGCAGGGCCATCGCGCCGTCCGCATCGTCCATCGGGACGTACTGCGTGTATGACTGGGCCTTCTGCGAGAGGATGGTCCCGCCATCGATGCAGGTCAGCGCCGGGAAGGTGATGTCTTTTTGCTCGTCCAGGCTTGCGAACCCGTCGAGCGTGGACATGTAGGGCAATCGCGTTTCGAGCAGCGCGGTGCGGCCCTTCTCATTCCACTGGACTGGGTCGTCGCCGTAGTTGGCCTTGCCATAGCGCCAGGCGGCCCGCAGGATCAGGTTCACGTAATCAGCTTCTTCCTCGGTGAGCATGGTGTTCGGATTCTCGACGATTCGCGCATCGATGGTCTGGAGCATGTTACACAGGCCGGAGAGGCCGCCGCCATAGATTGTGGCCGCCGCGAAGTTCTGCCGGAACGCCATCGGCATCAGATTGAGGATCTCCGTTCCTTTGATCTGCATCTCGGACCGGCATCCCGCATCGCGCCACTCTTCCAGATAATCCAGCGCCAGCAGCGTTTCTTCTTCGAGCGGATACTGCTGGATGTCACGCAGGTGATAACCGAGCTTGACGAGGTTGCGCTTGATCGGCGCGACCGTGTCGTAATGGATGTCGAGTACCTCGGCCGGCGCGAACGACTCCTTCGCCTGCACGCGCTCCTTCAGACGCCACGACCGGTCCGTGTCGCCCAGACTGCCGGTCGAGATGCCCATCGAGATCGGGTAAAACGATGCGATCGGCCGGTGGTTCGCGCTGACCAGCCAGCCCTGCTTCGGGTTGATTATCTGCGGCAGCAGCTCGTGCGGCACGAAACCCTGCCAGTCGTTGGCGCTGTCCCATCCCTCGTGCGCTGCCCGCTCGTCGAGCAGCGCATTCGGCGACCGGATCGGCAGTGTGAGGATCGTCTTGAAACCGATGTTGCCGTGGCGGTCGCCAAAGACGCAGTTGGCGCTCGGGAAGGTCCATCCACCGAGGGCCTGCTGAAACTCGTACACGTCCCTGGCGCGGATCATGGCCAGCGCGCCGGCAAATGTGTCGTGCTGCGGATCGCAGATCGGGACGCGCTTCAGCGCGACTTCATCGCCACGGCGCACGCCCATCGCCAGCGATGTCACCACCGGTCCGAATCGCGTTCGGCGCACCGTCAGAGCTCGCGGCTCGGCGTCTTTGACATGAATCGTCTCTGTCCGGACCTCCATTTCAAGCCATTGCCCATCGACCTGGTACTGGTTGGGACGGTCTGGATCGGTCTTCAGCAGGAACAGGTCCGCCTGGTCGGCGCCAAGAGCGGTCAGGCCCCACGCGACGTTCGGCGTGAAGCCGATCAGGATGTTGGGACTGCCAGGGACGCCGACGCCGCGAGCGTTGAACGTTTCCCCCTCAAAGTGAAACTCGTAGAGCAGCGACGGGTTACGGACGGGCGTCTGCGGATCGCTGACCAGCACCGCGGAGCCGTTCGTCGTTCGCGTGCCGCCCACCACCCAGGCATGGCTGAACCGGGGTCCCTCCGGCGCAGGCCGGCGCTGGGGCGTGACATCGATTTTGCGCATCAGGTTGTGATTGCTCGCGTAGTCCATCACCGCGCTGAGCCATTCGTCGCCGACGTCATCTCGCTGGATCACCGAGACATCGTCTCGCACGTGACGGCCCCCGATGCTCAACGGTCCTTCCGTATCGCCTGGCGCGAAGGATCGTACCTCACGTTGCCCATCCTTGATCTCGTAGTAGGTAGTCATCTCGCGCAAGCCGTCGCCCGAGAAGAACAGGCTCAGCCGCCACCAGGAGGCGATGCACGCCGCCGGCGTCCAGGGCTCCGGTTGGAGGTCGTATGTCTTGAACAGATACGTCAGGTCGTTCGGCTCATTGCGGATGCAGTCGTTGACACCTTCGCTGTAGGCTTCGAGCAGGACCCGCAACTCAGGGTCGAGCTGGCGGGCCGTCTGCTGTGCGGCGAGCCAATAGCCGATTGTTCGCATCTCGACGTCGGAGCGGATTGCCGAGTTCGTGCCCTGGGGCCGCTGCCGGCTGACGCCCACCTTGACGTCGCCGACGACCTCGGCCAGACGGCCCTGGATGATCCGCAGGTTGTAGTACATCTGAAACGCGCGATCCTGTGCGGCCGCGTAGCCCAGCCCGTACATCGCACCGACGTCGGTCTCGGCGAACACGTGCGGCACGCCCCATCGGTCACGCAGCAGCTCTACCTTCCCATACGAATGATTCTCGGATTGCCGCGCCGCCGGTGTGTTGCAGCCCCCGAGAAACGAGATGTAGCCGGTCAGGCTGATGACAACCAGAAATGCCTTCCGTGCTGTAGCCGACATGCTGTGGTACCTCCAAGAGCACGCATTGCGGCGAGCGGGCCATACAGGCTCAATCCCTGGTCCGACGCAGGTCAGACGTCCGGCTCGTCGTCCCTATTGCCCCCAATTTCCGCGCCGGCGATGACGATGACGTATTCGCCTTTGGGCTTTTCCTCAAGGTCGTCGAGCAGTTGCGAGAGCCGGCCGCGTGTGACGCGCTCGAACATCTTGGTCAGTTCCTTGCAGATCGCGGCGTGGCGATTGCCGAAGACCTCCATCGCCTCCAGCAGGAACTTGCGCAGACGGTAGGGGCTCTCGTAGTAGATCAGCGTGTGCGGTGAATCCTTGTCCATCTCCAGGAACTTGCGTCGCTTGCCGCTCTTGTGCGGCGGGAAACCCCGGAAGGTGAAGCTGTAGACCGGCATGCCCGAGAGCACCAGGGCCGGAACGAACGCCGTCGCGCCGGGAATCGCGGTCACTTCGAGACCTTCCTTGACGGCCTCCCACAATGCGATGAAGCCGGGGTCGGAAATGCTCGGCGTGCCGGCGCTGGTGACCACGGCGACGGACTTGCCGTCGCGGAGCAGTCCGATGATCCGTCCGATGACGCGCTGCTCGTTGTGCTCGTGGAACGAGATCTGGGGCTTCTTGATTTCGAAGTGCTTGAGCAGCAGACCGGTCCGGCGGGTGTCCTCGCTGGCGACGTAGTCCACCGCCTTGAGCGTCTCCAGTGCCCGCAGCGTGATGTCACCGAGGTTCCCGATCGGCGTCGAAACCAGATACAACATAGAATCCCGAGAGTCTGTGCCGCGATGGAGTTACTCGACCGTGGCTGCTTCGTATCGCTGGAGCGCTTTGGTCAGGCTCTCCTTCGCCTGCGCGTTGTCAGTCAGCTCGACCGCTTTCTTCTGAAGCGCGACGGCTTGGGCGACGTAGTTCTTGCCCAGCTCGTACAGCGCCAGCGCGTAGGTGTCGAGAATGGACGGGTCCTTCTCCTCCGTCAGCTTGACGGCTTTGGCGGCGGCCTCGCGGGCCAGCTCGAGGTCGCGGCTTTCCTGGGCGACGCGCGTCAGAATCGTCCAGGACAGCGAGTTGAGCATGTCGGCGTCGGACGATTCGGCGACCAGCTTCTGTCCGGTCGCCCGTGCCTCTTCGCTGTCCGTAATCGTCTTGGCGAAGTAGTCCTTGTAGCGCTGGATCATGCGGGTCCGCTCTTCCTGCCGGGCGGCTTCTTTCGCGACGAAGGCCACCGGATCGAACTGGTCGGAGACGACCTCCTTAAGGACGCCGTCCATACCGGCCATGGGGTGCCCGTGCCAGAGAAGGTTGCCGTCCCTGCCCACGATGAACGCATGGGGAATACCGCCAACGCCGAAGGCTTCCATGTAGCCCTTGTAGACCTGGCCTCCGGGGTCGATCGCGACGGTGTACTCCATCTTCTTCTGCTCGTCCATCTGGGCGACGAATGGCTTGACGATATCGGCGGTCTCGTCGGAGATGCCGATGATCGTCACGCCCCGGTCCTTGAATTGACGTTGGATCTCGGTCAGATGCGGGATGCTCGTCCGGCAGGGCGGGCACCACGTCGCCCAGAACTCGACCACATAGACCGAGCCCTTCTTGAGCTGCACCGGCCCTCCCTTGATCCACTGCAATCCGGTCAGCGGGGCCGCCGGGGCGCCGGGCCGGCCTGCCACGGGATTGGACGATTCCTCTTGGGCCGCGTGCACCAGAACTACAAGAGCCAGCAACGCTACCGCACCCACACAAAGACCCGCTCTGCGCTTCATGACTGCTCCCTTCTGCTGTCCGACAGCCTTGGAATACGACTTGATCAGGACCGCCTCCGGTTTCCCGAGATACCCAGTCTTTCCCACGACGCCATCATACCCCCAGGATACCCGAATGGAAATGGCCCACATCGGGGCGTCGTGACCCCATCAGGGTCCCATCTCCCCGAGTTCGAACAGGACCAGGGCCGGCGCGACGATGGCGGCGGTCTCGGTCCGCAGAATGCGCGGGCCCAGACTCACCGCGACGGCGCCGCTCTCGCAGGCTTGGGCGGTCTCTTCGTCGCTGAACCCGCCTTCGGGGCCGATCAGAACGGCGACAGAAGCCACGGGCCTGTCGCTCGCTGCAAGGGCTTCGGATAGCGTCTTGGCCTGGCCTGAGGTTGCGGCGATCAGGGCCCTGTCGAACTCGCCGAGCTGCGACAACGTTTGGGGGAGTGTGATCGCCGGCTCGATCTGCGGGACCCGGCCTCGATGCGACTGCTCGGCGGCTTCGGTAACGATTCGCTGCCAGCGGTCCAGCTTCTTCGGATCGATCTGCCGGGCGCGCAGCAGAGTCCGCTCGGTCTGGACCGGGACGAATCGCGATACGCCCACCTCCGTGCCCTTCTGGAGCACCCACTCGAACTTCTCGCGGGCCAGCAGGCCTTGGAACAGGGTGATCTGCACGCCCGGCTCGCCCTTCGCCCGGCGTTTCTGCGCGATTCGCCCAATCACCTCGCGCTTGCTCGAGGCCGTCATCTCCACCTCGTACTCGTTCCCGGCATTGTCCAGCACGACGATCCCATCGCCTGCCTTGAGCCGTAGCACGTGGCAGACCTGATGTGCCTGCTCGGCACTGAGCCGGACAAGATCGCCATCAAATCCCGATTCCGATACAAAAAAGCGGTTAGGACTCATAGGATGAGGGTATCTTATTATACTTTTGTCCAATTCGCGGCGGCTTATTATGGTTTCGGGTGGAAAAGTATAACAACGCACGGGCAGAGGTGCTGGCAGGGCGGTGCAGTGTGGCAACGATTTCGGTTCTTTACGAGGATGATGATATCCTGGCGGTGGACAAGCCGGAGGGCTTGGCCGCCATACCCGAACGGCACGGGCAGGGCGGATCGCTCTTCGAACTGCTCTGCGCCGAACGGCGCGAGAAGCTCTATATCGTCCATCGGATCGACAAAGAGACCAGCGGTCTGATCCTGTTCGCGCGCAATACGGCGGCCCATCGCCGGCTCAACCGGCAGTTCGAGACGCGCGCCGTCGGTAAGACGTATCTTGCATTGGTGCAAGGGATTATCGCTGCCGACGGGGTGATCGACCAACCGCTGAGGCAGTTCGGCTCGGGCCGGGTCGCGGTCGATCCCGAGCGAGGCAAACCCAGCACCACAGAGTTCCGCATTGTGGATCGTTTCCGATCCCACACGCTCGTTGAAGCCCGACCGCGAACGGGTCGGCGCCATCAGATTCGCGTCCATCTCTACAGCCTTGGCCACCCGATCTCAGGCGACCCGCTCTATGGCGACCAGGCCAGCCGACAGGGCTTCAGCCGCCTGATGCTCCACGCCTGGCGGCTCTCGCTGATCCTGCCCTCGGGCCAACCGCTGACGTTCGAAGCCCCAACCCCAGAGTCCTTCAAAGCCGCTCTCGAGGCGGCGACCCTAAGATGGCAAAAAAGACCCCTCGTAGCCGAACGCTATTCTCGCGCATAGCCAGCCCTTTCAGTCTCCGAATTGATGATATTATAAGACTCTGTGCTCGCCGCAAGACGTGTGCTCTTCCTGCCAACGTGACATGTGATTGTGCCTGTTGACAAACTGGCAAAACTGGGTACAATGGGTATGTATTACGATCGCATTTGAACAGAGGTGCATCTGCGATCGTGACGCTGCTTTCTTGGGGGGTATGGGGGATGTTTGGATCACGGTTTCTTTTCTGCGCGGTTCTGATCACGACCTGCTTTGGTCTGGCGGATGTCCGTGCGGACATGACGCTCGACCTGACGACGTCTGGCGCAAGCGGGACGATCAATGGGGCCTATTTCGCGCAGGGCAACTACGCAGCGGCCGGCACGGGTCTGATCGAGTCATTCGTCCGAATTCAGACGAATCAGGCGGTTGAGCAGGGCTACAACACCGACGCGCGGCCGCTCGAGTTCCATGAAAACAACTCGCCGCAGTTCACGCGATCGCTGCTGCTGGCCGATGTGCCCATCGTGACGCTGAACGGCATCGACTATCGCGAGTTCCTGCTCGACATCAACGAGGCCAACGGCCGGAAGAGCTTGCTGTCCCTGGACACGATCGAGGTCTATCTGGCCGGGGAGGGCGACATTGGGTCTTACTCAGAGCTGGGAGCAGCGGTGTTCAACCTCGACGCCGGGGCTGACAACGGGATTCTCCTGAACGCCGCCCTCAACAGCGGCAGTGGCAGCGGCGACATGCGGGCCTACATCCCTGACGCGCTGTTTGCCGGCGGCGACTATGTCTATCTGTACTCGATGTTCGGCGAGAAGTACGAGAACGATGGCGGCTACGAGGAATGGGCGGTGCGTCGGGCCCAGACCCCTCCGGCTCACGCGCCGGCACCCGGTGCGGCCCTTCTGGGCAGCATAGGACTCAGCGTGGCCGGCTGGCTGCGTAGACGCCAAAGGTCGTAGATCAGCCCGAGATTCGGATTCTGCCCGGCCGTGGGGTTCTGTCCACGGCCCTCTTTCTTGCCACCTGACCAGGGGCGGGCGGCCTGCCAGTCTGCCGACCGATCGAGAGGATTCGGAGATTCTGATTGCCCGTCCGGGGCGATTTGCGCTTGACGCGACCGCGTCAGGGCGTTATCACGATGCCTCGACTTTTTTGTCCTGCCCGCGGGGGCAGGCGGTGCAAGAGCGACGTTCTATCCCGAGGATACTGCGGTGAAAGCAAGTGATATGCGGCCGGGAATGGCCTTCATGATCGACGGGCAATTGTGTGTCTGCGCGCAGGCGACCCATGTGACCCCGGGCAACCTGCGGGCCTTCGTCCAGGCCAAACTCCGCCGGCTCGCCGACGGCGTCATGCTCGAAAAGCGTCTGCGCTCCACCGAGGAAGTCGAGCAGACTTTTCTCGACCGACGCGATATGGAATACCTCTATTCCGACGGCACCGGCCATATCCTCATGGACAACAAGACCTACGACCAGATCACCGTCAGCGACGACGTCGTCGGCGATGCGATCAAATACTTCAAACCCAACACGACGATCACCGTGTCCGTCCACAACGGCAACGTCGTCAGCCTCGAACTGCCCAACACGGTCGATCTGGAGGTCACCGACACCGAGCCCGGCATCAAGGGCGCGACCGCAACGAAGCAGTTGAAAGAGGCCACACTCGAAACGGGACTCAAGACGCGCGTCCCGCCCTTCATCAGTGTCGGCGAGGTCGTCCGCATCAGCACCAACGACGGCTCCTACCTCGGCCGCGCCAAGGAATAAGCACAGCGCGACACGGATGGATCAGCAGGCGTCCTTGCCGCCAGTTTCGGCCAGGGCCGCGAGGAGGCGGGTGGCGGTTTCGGGGGGCAGTTCTGCGGCGGGGTCATTCTCTGTGTCGGCGGACGGCGCTCCGTTCGGGCCGGAGGCGGGCGGCAGGGCGATGATGTCAAGGCAGGCCTTCCGGGCGAGTTCTTCTTTCTTGCACCGGGTCAGTTCGATCAACGTCTGGGCGGCCTGCGGTGCGTTACGGGCCAGGATCAAACGCGCCTCGCGATAGGCTCGCGCGATCCGTTGCTCCAAGTGCTCGCGGAATCGCTCGTCACCCAGCCATTGGTCGTACAACGCCGGGCTGACGTTGTGCTTGTCGAGCACGTCGCGCTCGTTCGCCTGATCTGCGAAGAGTTCCTCGATCACGGCGCGCTGCCGTTTCGTGAGTCGTTTCAATTCGGGCATCGTCACACCTTCCTTTCAGAGTCTTCGTTTCATTTTCATGATGCCACACGTCGTAGTGATGTGTCCTTAAGTCGGGCATTTTCTGATTGCGGCGGGGCGGCGCGCCGGATAGCCTATCGGCAAAACGTTTGTTAAGGAGTCTCGCATGGACGCGAAAGGAGTTGCTGTCGTGCTGTTGTCGGCGGCCCTGGCTCTGGCCGGGACGGGCTGTTCGACCGGTTCGGGACTGGAGTGCGGCGTCTTCGGTTCGTCTCTCGACTCCGACGACCTCGGCGAGGGCTACGGAGGCGGCGCCAAGATCGAGATCAATCCGATTGACATTCTCAGTGTCGACGCCCGCGCGAGCTGGATCCACTTCGACGATACCGACATCGACATGATCCCGCTCGAGGCGGCGGCGCTGCTGAACTTCCCGATCCTCTTCGAGCATATCGTCCCGTACATCGGCGTCGGCGGCGGCTACTACTTCTTCGATGGGGACGACGCCGACCTCGATGATGAGGTGGGCTTCTTCCCGCTGGCCGGCCTGGAGATCGGGCTCCACAAGGTCTCGATCCTGGCGGAGGCCCGCTGGCTGTTCCTCGAAGCCGACGTCGACAGCGCCGAGGAGGAGCTGGCAGACATTACCGAAGCCGACGTCGACGGCCTGGGCATCAACGTGGGGCTGCTCTTTCGGCTCTGAGGGCGGTTCTCTGCCGCCGTGCCGTCGGTAGC
>Ga0068714_10002139_pt1 | contig 26250 bp, 24 predicted proteins | sample MTBNYHSulfiMetaG_FD_62988 | JGI IMG/M metagenome (GOLD analysis project Ga0068714, IMG submission 62988) | Enrichment culture microbial communities from rom New York Harbor, USA that are MTBE-degrading - MTBE-NYH (New York Harbor Sulfidogenic)... | ecosystem: Environmental > Aquatic > Marine >... | reverse complement strand
CGCAAGGGCAACATGCCGACTTTCACAGGGCCTCATGAGATCTTCGATCAACCGGTCCAGCGCGGTATAGTCGCCTGTCGAAAGCGACAACAAAGTCATCTGGTCAAAACCGGATTGCTCAAGCAGGGCTTGGGCCATCTGCAAGACCGTTCCGGGTTCCCGCTCCCGGTTAGGGCGCGTGATGTAGCCCGCTTGGCAGAACCGGCACCCTCGAGTACAGCCCCGCTTGACCTCGACGACCAGCCGGTGGTGCACCGCCCCCAGGCTCGGCACGATCAACGAGGCCGGAGAGAAAGCGCTTTCGAGCTCGACCGCCTGGCGGACAACTCTCGACGGCACGTCCTGCCGAAGCGGCTTCGGCGTCTGCCCGCTGCCCTGCGGGCCGCATCGAGGCTCGTAAAAACGAGGAACATAAACGCCGGGAAGCTGCGCCAGCTCGAGCAGCTGCGTTTCCCGGTCGGCTCCTTGCGCCTTCAACCCCAACAGGCGCTCCAAGAAGCGAAGGACCAGCTCCTCCCCATCGCCCACCAGGAACGCGTCCATGAAGTCCGCCAGCGGCTCGGGAGTGACCGCGCAGGGACCCCCGGCAATCACCAGGGGCGCCGATTCCTCTCGTTCCAGCGCGCGCAAGGCCACCTCGCCCAGCTCGAGCATCCGCAGCACATTCGTATAAACCAGCTCATGTTGGAGAGAAAACCCGATAACGTCGAAATCCGCCATCGGGCGGCCGCTCTCCAGCGAGCCGAGCCGCTCGCCTCTCCCGCCCAGCCAGCGCTGATAGTCCGGCCAGAGGGCAAAGACCCGCTCACAGGAGAAGCCTTGACGCGAGTGGATCAACCTGTACAGGATTTGCAGCCCCAGGTAGGACATGCCGACTTCATAGACATCGGGATAGGCCAGCAGGAAGCGCAGCCGGGCGTCCGGCTTCGGCGGGAGGCTGCCGTACTCCCCGCCCACGTAGCGCGCCGGTTTCTCGACCGCTCGAGCCAGCGCGAGCAACTCGGCCTGCCTCACTGAAATCTCCTCAACTTCACATTGAGCACGAGGCCGATTCCGATCAGGCAGGCCAGCAGATGGCTCCCACCGTAGGAAAGAAACGACAGGGGCAAACCCGTTACCGGCAGCATCCCCATCGCCATACCGACGTTAATGGCGAAATGTGTCAGGAAATAGATGGCGATCCCGCTTGCCAGCAGCCCGCCGCTGTAATCGCGCGTCCCCCGCGCCACCCGGAAACAGAGATAAAGCAGCGACAGGAAGAGCGCAAAAAACACTATGCACCCCACAAATCCCCAGTCTTCGGCCAAAACCGCAAAGGTGAAATCCGTATGAAACTTCGGCAGAAACTCCAGCCGCGTCTGAGTCCCTTGGCCAAAACCTTTGCCGAAGAAGCCGCCGGAGCCGATAGCGATCTTTGATTGCAGGAGATTGTACCCTGCGCCGTCCAGTTCATAAGTCGGATCCCAGAACACCAGAAACCGGCTCTTCTGGTGCGGCTTGAGCGCCTCCCACAGCTTCGGCATCCCGGCGTAAGCGCCGATATAAAGCACCCAGAAGACCAACCGATCAACGACAGGCACCGCCTGCCGGCGCATCAAATAAGTGATCAAGATAAGGCCCGCCAACCACAGAACTGTGGCCCCGCTGCCCGGTGCCAACGCCAGAAAGCCCGCCAGCGGCGCAATGAAAAGCACCAGATAAACCCACGCTAATCCCGCCATGTAGAACATCCCCAGCGCAATCGGGACAAGCACCACGGCCGTTCCCAAGTCGGGCTGACGTAGAATCAGCAAAGCAGGTATCGCCACCAGCATCAAAGGCCACCCGAGGTCGCGCAGGCCTGAAATCTGTCCCTCCCGCCTGGCCAGGACTTGGGCCAATACCAGGATCACGGCCAGCTTGGCAAATTCCGAGGGTTGGAACCGGGTACCCAACAGCGGCACGGCCAGCCAGCTTTTCGAGCCGTAAACTTGTGTTCCATACACTTCCGTCAACAACAGGACCAGCAGAATCAGGCCGTAATAGAGATAGGCGTGTCGCAGATGCACTCGAAAATCGATCAGCACCACAACCGGCAAAGCGACCAGCCCCACGCAAAACCAGAGCGCCTGACGCTGCCAAGGCTGCCCCAAGTTGGGCGAACCGCGTGTCGCCCCCAGCAAGACGACCAGTCCGGTCAGCGTCAGCAGCACGGTAACCGCCATCAGCGCCCGCGTCTGCCCGTCCCAGAAGTTTCTCAACTCAACCGGACTCACCCTGCCTCCTCCTCAAATCGCACCCGCCCTCCGCGATTGTCATGCTGAACGCCAAGCTTCAACGCCTCTCATTCTAAGCGCCACCCCTTTACAACTGTTATTCTGAGCCCCAAGTCTCCATAACAGTCATTCCGAGCCCCGGCCCTCTATAACTGTCATTCTGAGCCCCGGTCCTCTATAACTGTCATTCTGAGCCCCGATTCATCGGGGCGAAGAATCTGACCCCGCGAACACAATCTCCATCGGAGTCAGATTCCTCACTTCGTTCGGAATGACAGAAAGCAATGGTGCGATGAGGCCAGATTCCTCGCAGAGCCTGCCCTGAGCCCTTCGACTCCGCTCAGGGAAAACTCCGTCGAAGGGTTGGGAATGACAGGTACAATAACTCACAATCTCGCCACTCCAGGCTTCGGGATTCTCATTTACAGCCGGGGCCTCCCGAGCGACTCGGCTCTCGTCAGCCGTTTTTGCAGGCGCTCGGCGAAATAGACCTCCAGCAGTTCTTTGGCCAGGGGAGCGGCCACCTCCCCCCCGTGGCCGGCGTCCTGCAAAACCATTGCCAAGGCAATCTCCGGCGTCGCGTCGCCCGGGGCAAAACAGGCAAACCAGGCGTCGGTTCTTCCGGTGCCCTTCTCGGCGGTTCCCGTCTTGCCCAGAACGTCCAAACCTTCCACCCGGGCTTCATAAGCCGTGCCTCGCGGGGTACTCATGACCAGCCGCAGTCCTTCCCACACCGCCCGCATGGTCTGAGATTTCAGCCGGGTTTCGCTGACGATCTGCGGTGGATACGTCATCACACTCCCGCCTTCCTGCTCGGACACTCGGCTGACGAGGCGGGGCTGATAGAGGCTCCCTCGGGTCGCCAGGACCGACATAAGCACGGCCACCTGGAGAGGGGTGCACGCCAGCTCGCCCTGCCCGATGGCCAGGTTCAGGGTGTCCCCGGTGAACCACTGCGAAGGGCCGCGCATCAACCGCGCCCGGATCACCCGCCCGGGGTCAGGCTCCTCTCCCACCAGGGAAAACAGCCGCTCGTCGCCCGGAGCCCGGTAGCGATATCCGGGAGGATCGACTAACCCGAAGACCTCTCGCGCGTAGCGGAGGATCGTCTCGTGGCCCAGCTTCTGCCCGACCTTATAATAATACACATCGCAAGAGCGCTGCAGGCTCTCGGGCAGGTCAACGTCCCCGTGCCCGTACTGGTACTTCCACCAGATGTGGCAGTGCTTGTAGCCGCTGCCGACGGGAATGCGCCCCGCGCAGTGGAATTCCTGCTGGGGGGTCACCGCCCCCTCCTCGAGGGCCGCCGTCGCCACGACCGCCTTGAAGATCGAACCCATCGCGTACACGCCGTTCAGAGCGAGGTTAAACTGATTCTGAAGGGCTTCCGCCCGCTCGCCCGCCCGCCGCTTGGCGACAAAGACATTCGGGTCGAACGCGGGATGGCAGGCCACCGCCAGGATATCGCCGCTTGTGGGAGCCATCGCCACAATCGCCCCTTTGCTCGCTCCCAGAATCCGCTCGGCGGCCAACTGCAAGTCCAGGTCCAGCGTCGTCCAGACATCCTTGCCCGGCACCGAAGGCTCGTACGCTCCGGGAATCTCGCTGTTGACCAGGCCGTGGGCATAGACCTCAACCCGCTGGAACCCATCCTTGCCCCGCAGCGCCGGCGTGGCGAACTCGAAATGCCGCTCCAGGCCCAATTTGCCGACCCAATCCCCCTGCCGGTAGCCCTCGACCTGTTGGAGCTCCTCTTTGCCGATCTCGCCGAGGAAGCCGATGAGGTGACAGGCCGCCGGACCGTACGGATAGAACCGCCGGGGGCGAATGCCGACCCGCACACCGGGGATGCGGGCCTCCCGCGCCGCGACAACCCGCTCGAAATCAATCTCCTCCTCCAGCGTCCGGTCCCCGTACAGGTCCGGCCGGGCGGACTTCAACCGGCGCTCCACCTCCTCCGGCTTGACCTCGAGCAAGGCCGCCAGCCGCTCGATACTCTGCGGCCGGGCCGGGCGCGGCACCCCCTCCCAATTCACCACCAGGTCATAGACCGGGATGTTTTCGGCCAACGGACGCCCGCTTCGGTCGAGAATCCGACCTCGAAGCGCGGGTTCGGAAATGGTTCGCAGGTAGTTGCGCCGAGCCAGTCTGAGGTATTTCTCCTGCTCCGGAAACTGAAGGGACCACAGCCGAAAGACCAGCAGGGCGAACACGGCCAGGATAAAGACGAAAGCCGCCCGCACTCGCCGGTCATACTCTTCCAGAACCTGGTCCTGTTTCCGGGTTGAAAACCTGCGCACTTTCCCCGAACCCCGCCTTGAGCGCACAGGGGCGCGCCCGCCGCCCCTGCCGCGAGAGACTACTCTTTAGAATACCTCAGGTTAAGCAATTAGCAAATCTGCGGCGGGTACCACCCTCAAGCGCAGCTTGGGGGTGCGGTCAGGCCTCATGAGGGCTGTAACGTAGCGGGACCCACTTCGGCCAGCGGCGGAACAGCACCAGATAGAACAACAGGTTCCATCCCACATGCCCTATCGCCCGGCCCGCAAAAGGAACCACAGGCTCCTGCCCGACCGCAAAGGAGTAGAAAGACCCGATGAGATCCCCGCCCAGCGTAAAGACCACCACAAACATCATCTGCGTCGCCCCTGACGACAGAAACAGGCGGTTGCGGAACAGGTGAGGTACATAGGCAACCAGGGTCAACTCCAGCGCGTTCAGCCCGAACGGCCCCCAACTGAGCGTGTCCTGCAACAACCCCAGCACAAAGCCCAGCACCATCGCCCGGGTGGGATCCCAGGACAAGGCCAGGTAGAGCACGAACAGAAAGACAAAATCCGGTCGCACCTCGCGCACCGCCAGCGACGGCGCCACCCACCACTGGAGCGCCAGGACCAACACCGCCCACAATGCGAGTCGCCGGTGCGAATTCATTCCCTACGCCTTCTCAGCCCGACAAGTGGCATGGGCATCTTGCCCATGAGAAAAACAGGCTCACGGGCTGGAAGCCCGTGCCACTTCCCTCGAGCATCCTGCTCATGACTCATTGTCCCCGCTCGCTCAGCTGCATCGCTTCCTCCCGGTGCAGCCCCACTAGGACCAGCACCTCCCGCAGCCCGCCAAAGTCCACCGCCGGCTCCACCCGAAACCGGCGCTGAAGCGCATAACCGCCTTTCAGCGGCTCCCGGATCCAACCCGCCAAAAGACCAGCCGGATAGATCGTACTCGATGAAGAAGTATAAACCGGCCATCCTGCTGGAACATCCCCCCCCCCGCGCGGCTCGAACACCAGCTGGTGCGCCCCGTCCCCGCTGAGCACTCCCAACACCACCGCCCCGGTCGCCTCGTCGGGCAGCTCGGCCGCGAATGCCCCCAGCGCACTGTTCGGATCGCTCAACGCGAGCACCAGGCAGGCATGCGGCTGCACCGCCATCACCCGGCCGACCAGCCCGGAATAGGTGATTACCGGCTGATCCGGAGCAATGCCGCTGATCGACCCCCGGTTGAGCAGGAAGGTCCGGAATTCTTCGCCGCCCCGGCCGATGACGTCCGCCGGCAACGTCTCCCAAGGCTGCTCCTCAGCCAACCCATGCAAGCGCCTCAGCCGCCGATTCTCGCTCTCGACACCTTCGAGCAGAGCCAACGCTTGCTTCAGCTTCTGGTTCTCCTCGGCCAACTCATCCGCCCGGGCGCGCGCCTCCATTAAATCCTTCCAGGAGAGCAGGCGCTCTTCCCCCCGGCTGCCCCACTGGCTCACCGCCGACTTCAGCGGTGTCAAGGCAAAGGAGAAGCCGTTCGCGAGGGGATTCTCGTGGCGCACCCCCCAAAGACTGAGACAAATGAAACTGAGAATGAGAAGAAGGATAAAGGTGCCCAGACGCAGGTGGGATTCAGTGAGCAGGCGCTTGCCGCGCGAGCCGTTCTCCCGGTAGCGCAATAAGGCCACAGCCCACCTCTAAAACTCTCGGGAACTTTGCAGCAGGTCATGCAACTGCTCCAGCTGATCCAGCGCCTGGCCGGCGCCCAGCACCACCGAGGTCAGCGGATCCTCGCTCAGACGCACCGGAATCCCGGTCTCCCGCCCCAGCATGGCGTCCAGACCCCGCAGCAGCGCGCCCCCACCCGCCATGACCATACCCCGCTCCATAATGTCGGCGGCCAGCTCGGGCGGCGTCTTCTCCAGCGTCGTCTTGACCGCCTCGACAATCGCCCCGACCGGCTCCTGGAGCGATTCGCGCACTTCTTCCGAGGTGATCTCGATGGTTTTCGGCAATCCGGACACCAGGTCCCGCCCCTTGATCGCCATCGTCTCTTCCTCGGGCATCGGCATTGCGGAGCCGATTTTGATCTTGATCGCTTCGGCCGAGCGCTCGCCGATCATCAGGTTGTAGCGGCGCTTGATGTGCGACACAATCGCTTCATCCATTTCATCGCCCGCGATGCGCACACTCTTCGAAACCACAATGCCGCCCAGGGAGATCACGGCCACTTCGGTCGTCCCCCCGCCGATGTCCACAATCATGCTGCCGCTGGCTTCCGAAACCGGCAGGCCGGCCCCGATCGCCGCCGCCATCGGCTCCTCGATCAGGAACACCTCGCGCGCGCCGGCCGCCTCGGCCGAATCGCGCACCGCCCGGCGCTCCACACTCGTAATGCCCGAAGGCACTCCGATGACCATGTCCGGCTTGACCAGGATCGTTCGATTGTGCACCTTGCCGATGAAGTAGCGCAACATCGCCTCGGTCACATCGAAGTCGGCAATCACGCCGTCCTTCATCGGACGGATGGCAACAATATTGCCCGGCGTGCGGCCGAGCATCTTCTTCGCCTCGCTGCCGACCGCCTTGACCTCGCTGGTGCCTCGCACGATCGCCACCACCGAAGGCTCGCACAACACAATCCCCTGGCCCTGCACATAAACCAAAGTGTTGGCGGTGCCCAGATCGATGCCCATGTTTCGGGAAAAAAACCTCGAAATCAGTCCAAAGACCATCCCCGGTCCCCTTTCCTGTCTCTCGCCGGCCAGCCTTCCCGCCGGCTGATGTCGTTCCTTACCCCGACTGCGGCCTTTCCCCCGGCCCCCCGTTCGGCCGGGATGCCCGCCCGGCTTTCCGGCCCATCCATTCCTTCTCCAAAGCGCCCAGATTCACCTCTTTGGACACCGGCCTCTCGTCCTGCGAGCGGTCGGTTATCTTCTGCACCACCGCCCGGCGCAGCCGGCGGTATTCCTCCTCGGTCAGCTTGGCCTTCATGGCCAGGAGCTGATCGAGGTCGTCCTGCATTCCGGCGGACGGCTCCCCATCCAACCGGCGCCGGTACGCCCGGCGCAACTTCTGCCAGAGCGCCAGAAACACGACCAGCAAAATGATCGGAAGCGCGACGAGCAGGTATTCCATCAATCCCCTCGCTGCCCGGCCTCCCCCAACCTCTCCGTCCGGGCCGCCATCGGCGCTCTCAAGAGCCGGGAGAACAACTTCGCGCGCGCCCCATAGGCCAAGGCCACCGTCTCCTGCTTCAGAGCCAGGGGCGCCGCACTGTCCATCAGCAACTCGACCTCCCGGCCCACCAGGCTATCGAAAACCTGCAACGAGGTGTAAAGCGTCAAGGGAACATTCAGCTCATTCTGATTGGAGATATGAAGCACAAAACCGGCCTCGTCGTCGCTCAGCCCGCAGCGCCTTTCGATCGCCTCGATCTCCCGCTGCATCCGCCGCCGCGAGCGCCACGACAGCCAATAGGAACCCACATAGAACGCTCCGATCAAGCCGGCCACCACGCCGAGAAAGACGAACAGGTAGGTCGTACTGACCTTCTCCCAGGCAAAGATATTCACGAGCCTACCCTTTGCGGAATCTTCAGTTCCTGCCCCGGGCGAAGGCGGTCGCTGGCCAGTTCGTTGAGTTGCTTGATCCGCAGATAAGGGACCCCGTACCGCTGGCCGATCTTGTAAAGGCTGTCGCCCTTGCGCACCACGTAGAGCTCGTATTTCGGCCTGGGCTTCTTCGGCTCCGGCACCCGCTCCGCCACAAAGCCGCCCCGGTCAATGTCCTCAAAATAGTCGTTGATCGCCGTATACAAGGCGTAAGCCATCCGCTGCCGGAACCACTCCTGGCTCAGGCAGTGGTTCGCTTCACTCTGGTTACTGATAAAGCCCACCTCGACCAACACCGAGGGCATGGTCAGATTTCGTAAAACTCGAAAGGGACCCTTCTTCACCCCGCGAAAGATTAATCCCTCGTCCACTCGACCCATCTGCCGGCTGATGTGGTAGGCCAGCAAGGGATTCAACTCGTGGGTAATGCGGTGGCTGACCATGCTGATCAGGGTCCGGGCCGAGTCGGTATCGTTCAGCTCGACTGAGCCTAGGACCGTTCCGGCGTTCTCCGCTTCCAGCAACTCCCGGCTTTCTTCGTCCTGCGCCTCCGCGTCTCCCAGGATCCAGACTTCATACCCCCGCGCACTTCGGCTGCGGGCCGCATTGACATGGATGCTCACAAAGAGGTCAGCGGTATAGGTGCCTCCCGCATAACTGAAGTTCCGATTGGCGAAGCGGATGCGCCCGTCCAGGGATTCCCGGCGCAGCTGTTTCCGCTGCGCGGCATCGTCCGGATCCGGCTCTTTGCCCTCCACAAAGGGCAGAATATCCTCCTCCCGGGTCAGATAGGCCTGGAAGCTATCGCTCTGCCGGAAATACTCCGCCAGGCGCAGAGCGATATCAAGCACAATGTCCTTTTCCGCCTGCGAGCAATAGCGGGAGCGGGCCCCGGCATCCCAACCGCCATGCCCGGGGTCGATAATGACGGTCTTGAAGTTGCGCTGATTCGGATCCACGCCAAGGGCCGCCGTCGAGATAAAGAAATCCACCACCAGCCGGTCCGGATCGGTGAGCGCGAACAGCTTGGGCTGCACGTTCGGGCGAGACAGTTCGAAGCGGACCCGCGCCTTCGAGCCCTCGAGCGGCTCCACGACGATTTCCCGCACCGGGCTTTGAGGATGATCGATACCGAATCGCTGAGTCGCAGTGACCAGGGTGTCTTCCAGATCGAGCAAAGCGACGTTCCCCTGCTCGGTGATGCCGGCGTGATAGGTGGGAACCGAGGAGAGATCGAGCACAATCCGGTAGAACTTCTCGTGGGCGGCGTGGCGAATCTTCTCCAGGCGCACCGCCCCGGCCTCCTGCCCCCCCAAAACAAGAAGGCAAAACCCGAGCATCCCCAAGCTCCCGCTGCGTCGAACCCACTCTTTCATCTGCGCCCCCCTTCAAGCCTGGTTCACTGCCCTTCGAGAAACTTCCGGGCGGTCTCCAGGTCCTCTTTCTCCCAGCTGTAAAGCTCGGGTTTTTCCTCCAGGATCTTGACACATTTTTGCATCGCTGCCCGCGCCTTGCGGGCGTCTTCCAACTGCTCATAGGTCAGCGCCAGGTTGTAGTGAGCGCTCCAGTGCCGGGGATCGATTTCGACCGCCTTCTCATAGTACTTCAGCGCGCCTTTGTGGTCCCCCGCCTCGCTGTGCAGCGCGCCGCAGTTGAACAAATCCTGGGCATCCCGCGCCTTCCAGCCGAATTTCTTCAGCTCCTCCACCAGCCTCCTGCCCGGAAGACTATAGAGCAGCGCCAGGCCGCAGCGCCGGTAAGCGTATGCGGGATCCTCCTGCAGCAGCCGCTCGAAGCGTTGGACTTCGAGCCGATGGAGAGCCGAGCCTGCCCGGCCCTGCATTGTCGCCGGGGAAGACTTGGCGGTCTTTGTGCGATCAACGGCACCAGCGTTCAATTCGTCATTCATACTCCACATTCCTCCCGTTTGGAAGCGGACGACTCCCCGCCCGGCAACCTCTATTCTTCAACCAACACCGGCTGCAGCCTCTTCGGCTGTCCATCCGCCAGCGGCAACGTAAACTCGAAGCAACAGCCTCGCTCCGGCTCGCTCTCCACCCGGATACGCCCCCCGTGCAGCTCCACGATCCGCTTACAGATCGGCAGCCCCAGACCGGTGCCCTGCTTTGACCGCGTCAGGGTGTCCTCCACCTGGTAGAACCGCTGGAACACCTTGTCCAGCTGATCCCGGGGAATCCCGCAGCCGGTGTCCTTGACCCGTATGCGGGCGCCCTCTTTACTCCGCCGGCTCTCGACCGTAATGCTTCCCCCCTCCGGGGTAAACTTCAAAGCATTGCCGACCAGGTTGATGAGAACCTGTTGGATTTTCATCGGGTCGGCTCTCAGCCGGCCGCCAAAGCGCAGCGAGGTCCTCAGCTGGATTCGCTTATCCGTCGCCAATGGCTTCATTTCGCCGAGGCAGTCCCGGATGAGGGGATCCAACTCGACCGGCTCGAGATTCAACTGGGTGCGTCCGGACTCCAGGCGCGACAGGTCCAGCAGGTCGTTGATGATGGCCTTCAACCGCTTGGCGTTGCGGTCAATAATCTGGAGCATGTCCGACTGCCGCTGCGAAATCTCCCCCACAAAACCCTGCTGGACCAGTGCCAGCGAGGCTAGCATCGAGGTCAGCGGCGTGCGCAGCTCGTGAGAGACCGTCGAGATGAAGTTGTCCTTCATGGTGTCCAGCTGGCGCAACTTCACCAGCTCCCGGCTTTGCGATAAATCCTGAACCAGGACCAGCTGGCTCTGGATCTCGAATTGATCATCCCGCAGCAGCAAGGTGCTGACATCGACCGGCAGCTTGCGCCCATCGCCGCACTCGATCTCCGCCTCCACTTCCCGCTGGTCGCCTTCCCGCCACGTCCGATGGACAATACGCCCAAAATAGCGGCCGAGGCCCTCCGGCAACGCCTTCCCCAACGGTTTCCCCACCAAGTTCTTTCGCTGTTCCAGACCGAACAATTGCTTAAAGGCTCGGTTGACCAGCGTGACCCGGCCTTGCGCGTCCACAGCCAACAAACCCGAACCGATGTGCTCGACCACGTTGTGGAGATATTTGCGCGACTCCTCGGTCTGCCGGTGCAATGCGGCGTTGCTCAACGAGGCCGCCGCCGAACTGGCCAAAATCGTCAACAGCTCCAGGTCGGTCTCCGTAAAGGACGAACCATCCCTTTTATTATTGACATTCAGAACGCCGATCACCCTTCCCTTGACCTTCAGCGGCACGCATAGCAGCGAGCTGTTCTTGTATTGGCGGCCGCTTTTCTTCCTGAAGCGGCGGTCGCTCTCAATGTTCTTCACCAGCAAAGGGGCGCCGCTGGCGGCCACCCGCCCGGCGATGCCTTTGCCTACCGGAGCCGGCGGCAAATCCTTCACCGGCCGGTCGAAGCCCAAGCCGATCTTCACCTCCAGCCTCCGGCCCGTCTCATCCAGCAACATCACCGAGCAGCGTTCGACCCCCAGGTGGCGGGACACCAACTCCACCACCTGAGGCAGCAGGGAATCGGGATCGAGCAGCTCGGTCATCCGCTGGCTGACCTCAAAGACCAGCTTCAGATCGTTGACCCGGTCGCGAAACTCCCGGTCGACCTGTTCCAGCCGCTCCAGCGCCTGCTCGGCGCATTGCGCCAGCCGCTCAGCCCGCTTCTCGGCCGAGCGCAGGCGGAGGCTCTGCGACAGGCTCCGGCGAAGCCGACCGGTTTCCGCCGCTGTCGCGTTTACCGCACCTGCCATCGTTTTCCTATCCGATTATAGCGACGCCGCTCGCTTCTGCTTCGCGTTCAGCCGGTACAAAAACGCCAGAATCTCGGCCACCGCCTGGTAAAGCATCGGTGGAATGACCGCCTCGAGCTCCACCTTCGCCAGCACTTCCACCAAGTCGGGGTCCTCGTGCACCGGCACTGCGCACCGGCGCGCGATTTCCACGATTCTCCGTGCGATCTCGCCCTGCCCCTTGGCGATGACCCGGGGCGCAGGATCCCGCAGGTTATCATAGCGCAGTGCCACCGCTTTGCGTCGAGATGCCTTCTTCGACTTCATCGCCCCTTCAGAGAGCGCCTCAAGCGCTCTCAGCCCCGTTCCGGGTTCGCTCCAGAGTTCAGGGTTCAAACTTCAGTTTGCTTCCAAGCCACCGCGCTCCCCACCTACGGGATCTCGTACGAGAGATTCAGCCGATGCCGCATCACCTCGCGCGCCGCCTCCCGCACCCGCCGGTCCGGGTCCTCCAGGCAGGCGGTCAGCCGCCGCACCTGCTCGATCGAGCCTTGCTTCCCCAAGGCTCGCACCGCATTCTCCCGCACCACCGCGCCGGGATCCTCCAGCGCCTCCTCCAACAACTCCACCAGGTGCGGCGCTTCCATTTCCCCGAGGACCCAGACCGCGCTGGCCCGCGTCCACTCATCCGGCTCCTGGAGCATGCGAACCAGAGAGAGCTCGAAATCCCGATAGCCCTGTTCCCAGAGCTTCTTGATTGCGTTGGCCCGCTCCCGGCTGTTCGAACTGCGAGTCAGCTCGATGAGCCGATCGAGCACCCCTCCATCCTCTACACGGTCCAGGGATTCGATGGCATTGGCCCGCACCCGGGTATCCTCATCCTGCAGAAAAGTCCGGGTCAGTTCCAGGCGCTGCTTGGCCTCGGAAAAGATCTGCAGCGCCTTCGCCACCGTGGCGCGCACTCGCTGGTCGGGCTCCTTCGACAGCCGCAATAAAGTCGCCTGGATTTTACTCTCTTGTCCGAGAATTTCAAGGATGTTGACCAGATGAACCTTCTCCTGACTGGACAGGGCCGCAATGTCTTCAAAGAGCGCGTCCACAAAACTCTCGTCAACGCGATGCAGTAACTTGATAATTTCTTCCCGCCCCTGAGGCGTCAGGTCGCCGTAGCGCGCCAACAGGTGCCGCCGGCTCAACTGAAAGACCGTTTCGATCGCCGCCCGGCCGACCCGCTCATCCTCATGCGCCAGCAGCCGGCCCAGATCGGGCAGAATATCCGGGTCGGCCCGCTCGCGCAAATACTCCAGCACCGCCAGCAGGATCTCCGGATTGTCCCGCGAGAGCAACGCCCGAAAATCCTCGACGTAGTTGCGCCGCTCCAGCGGAATCAGCAACCCCAGCGCCCGGTACACCAGCAGGTCGTCCTCCTGCTTCAGGCACGACTCCAGAAACGGCACGTAATCCCGGCAATCCAGCTGCTCCAACAGATCAAAAACAACTTCCTTCAGAGGCGAAGGGGTCAGGTCAAAATGATGCACGAGATCCCGAACCAACTCGTAGCGCGCCATCTGACGGGCCAACTTCGCCAGCAACGACTCCTTGAACTCCTTCAGCACTTCCAGGTGCAGCCCGATGCCCTGCCGGTGCATCAGCCGAAGCAACAGCGTCGCACACGGTCGGGCAATTCGCTCCTCGGGACAGACCAATCCGAGGTAGAGCAAGCGCACCCCGGACGCCCCCTCCCGAGACGCCACCAGCTGCGTGAAGATTTCCCGACCGGGCAACGACAGGCTCCGATACTCCCGCCAGAACGTGCCGGGGACCAGGTTGCCATAGTCGATCAAGATGTCCCCCGCGGTGGTCGCCGTAATGCGATCCGGCCCGTCCGCCAACTCGAAGAGCACTTTCGCCGCCGAACGCAGCGGCGGCTCGACGGGCGCCTCCTCCAGAGGGGAAACCCCGGGAGACCGCCGACTTCGGCAGTTTTCCAGCTCCCTTTCGAAGATCCGTTTCAAGGCCCGCCGGGCTTGCTCCCGCACATCGATCTTGTAGTCCGACAACAGCGGCAACAGCCACGGCAAATCCTTCAAATCGCCCCGTTCCGCCAGAAGATCGAGGGCGAACATCCGCAGCGCCGGCACGACACTGCCCAGCTCCGGATACACCAGGCGGCGCAACTCCTGACTCGACAGCGCCAGCACACAGCGGCAAGCCGCCTCCCGCACCCCGTTCTTCGCCTCCCGCGCCGCCCAAAGCACATTCGGATAGAGCACAGCCAGCTTCAGCCTGTCGATCTGTTCAATCGCCGCCTGCCGCAGCGCGGCCTCCTCATCCCCCAGCGCCTGCGACAACACCTCCCGGCGATCCTCGCTCCGCAGCTTTTCCACGCTCTGGAGAATCCGTTCTTTCTGTCGGCGATCGAGGGCGAGGAAATCAATCATCCTCTTCTAGAACCTTCCCATCCTGCAACTCGCCGGCCGCCAGGCTCGGCGCCGGCCCGCTCAGAAGATCTCCAAAAGTCCGGCCGCCTCTTCCAGCTCCGCATCAATGGACCCCATGACGCTTTCCAGGTATTCCCGCTTGAACTTCAACCTTGCCAACGCCTCGGTCTGCAGAGGCAACTGTACCGGGTCCCCGGCGTTACCGATGCCTTTGAATCGGGTCAGCACATCCGCCACGTGCACCAGCGAAACCACCGGGAAGGGCTCCGGGGCGTCGCCCGGCCGGTGATGAAGCCCCATGGCCAGGGAGAGAAACTCGGGCATATTCCACCGCTCGGCCAGCCACATCCCCACCTCGGCATGCGACACTCCGAGCACCTCCTGCTCGGCCTGGTACAGCGTACACGATTCCGACTCGACCCGGGCCAGCGCCTCCACAAACGCCTCATGCCAGTGCTGGTCCAGGATCACCTTGCCCAAGTCGTGCAACAGCCCGGCGACAAAAACATCTTCCCGGTTTGCAATCCCCATCTTCCCGGCCAAGGCCCGGCTGACCACCCCCACCCCGAGGCAGTGCCTCCAGAATGCCGCCCGGTCGAATCGGCCCGTACCCTGCCGGCCGAAAACCTTGAAGACCGAGGCGGTGATCGCCAGGTTGCGGATCGTGCCGAAGCCGAGGATCACGATGGCTTCCGTCACTGTGCCGACCCGGCGGGGAAAACCATAGAAGGCCGAATTGACCAGCTTGAGCACCTTCGCCGTCAAGGCCTGATCGGACAGAATAATCCGGTTCACATCCTCGGCCGAGGTATCCGGGTCCTGCGTCGCCGCCAGGATGCGCGCCACCACGGTCGGCAGCGTCGGCACGTTCTCAATGCGGCCCACCAGATGTTTCAGTCGTTCCCCCGGCGGCTCCAAGCCTTTTCCCTCCTCGGACAATGTCGCGGATTCAATCCAACCCCGCCCGCGCAAAGATGCGATCCACGTTTTGCAACAGCGGCTGCAAGTCGAAACAAGCGGCCAGCTGCTCCCGGCTCAGACACCCTTGAACCTGCCCGTCCCGGCCGAGCAGCGTTTCAAAATCGCCTTTGCCTTCCCAGACCTGCATCGCCACCCGCTGCACGATGGCGTAAGCCTCCTCGCGGCTTAAGCCCGCCTCGACGAGGCGCAAAAGCACCGTCTGAGAGAAAATCAGGCCCTGCATTCGCTCCAGATTTGCCTTCATCTGCTCGGGAAACACCCGAAGTTCACGGATTAACGTCGTCATGCGCGCCAGCATATAGTCCAAAAGAATGAAACTGTCCGGCAGGATCACCCGCTCGACCGAGGAGTGCGAGATATCCCGCTCATGCCACAGGGCGACGTCTTCCAAAGCCGCCAACACGTTGGCGCGAATCACCCGCGCCAAGCCGGTGATGTTCTCCGCCGAAATCGGATTCTTTTTGTGAGGCATCGCCGAGGAACCTTTCTGCCCCTTGGAGAAGCCCTCCTCGACTTCGTGAATATCCGTGCGCTGGAGGCTGCGCAGCTCGACCGCCATCTTCTCCAACTGCGCGGCCACCAGCGCCAGGGTCTGGATAACCTCGGCATGCAAGTCCCGCTGAAGAACCTGCGTGGATACCGGCGCCGCGCGAAGCCCCAGCTTCGCGCACACCGCCTCTTCCACCTCCGGGGGATGATGGGCGAAGGTCCCCACCGCGCCGGAAAGCTTGCCCACTCGCATCCGTTCCCGGGTCGCTTCGAGACGCTCCTCGCATCGCCCCAGATCGTCATACCACAGGGCCAGCTTCAGCCCGAAGGTCATCGGCTCCGCGTGAATCCCGTGCGTGCGCCCGACCATCACCGTGTGCTGGTGCTCCCGGGCGCGCCGCCCGACCTCCCCGCGCAACTGCTCTACGCCGGTTTGGACCAGACGAAACGCCTTTTGAATCGTCAGCGCCAGCGCGGTGTCGAGCACGTCCGAAGAGGTCAGGCCCATATGGATATATCGCGACGAAGGCCCCACCTTCTCGGCCACCGACGTCAAGAAAGCAATCACATCGTGTTTGACTTCCTTCTCAATCTCCTCAATCCGGACCGGATCAAACTGCGCCCGCTGGCGGATCGCCTGAAGATCTTCCGCCGGAATCAGCCCGCGCGCGCTGAGCACCTCGCACACCGCCAGCTCGACCTCCAGCCACGTCGCGTATTTGGACTCATCCGACCACAACCGCCCCATCTCGACTCGAGTGTAACGAGGAATCACGACGCTTAACCTCTCTCTATTTCAGGATGCAAAAAACAGACAGAACTCCCACCACCAGCCGCCATCCGGCATGGCGCCCGATGATGTGCTTCCGGCCCGACTCTATCAGGCTTGCTGTTGAAGTCGGAGCAACAACTGAACCTCTCGCTGGCCCAGCTGCAACTGCCGCGCAATCTGCTCCACCGTATACCCCTGGCTGCGCAGGTAGAGCACCTCCTGCTGCGTCGGGGAACGCCCGGCGAGCGGGGTTGCGGCTGCCTCTTCTTCCGCCTCCCGAGCAGGGGCCACCGGGCGCTCGCCGACGCCGCCTCGCGCCTCGACGCGCTCCAGCAGCTGGCGCGCTGCGAGCGTCTTCTGCTCAAGCCGGTTCACCCAGCCTTCGCCCTCCCGGCGCAGCCGATCACAGAGGTCGCTCAGGGCTTCGTGATACCGCTCGAAGTCCTCCCGGCGAAGGGAGGTTTCTACCGAGCCATCCGCAACGTCGCCGCCGCGGACGCGCCCGGTCAGCCGCTTCCACAGCCACCAGAGAATCGCGGCGTCAAGTATCAGTTGGAACGTCCACAGCCATCCCATGGCCTCCTCCTTACGCCTCGACGTCGATAACATGCCCCTTGTCGCCGGAAGCCATCGAGGCCTCACTGTCCGGCTCGTCAGGGTCCGGCTGCGGCGACTCTCCGCGACCCCTGCGGCGACGGCGACGCCCCATCAACGCCTGGCGACGATTGGGATCAATCGCCTGGTTTTGCTGCTCGGTCTGTTGTCCCTGGCGCACCTGCTTCCGGTGCATATCCTCGCTTTTTTGCCCCTCTTGAGCCGCGTGAGCCGGGGCAAAATTCGCCTGTTGCTGCGCGATTTGCTGCTCGCGAGTGACAAACTGCGTGTTGGCCACCACGTTCTGAATATCAATCCCGCGAACCATGCCAGTTCCCCTCCCGGCCAACTCCAGCTTATTCGAGCACCAGATCCCGTTCCAGGGAGCCGAGTCGGGCGCGCAGGCGCAACACCGCTTTCGAATGCAGCTGGCAGACCCGCGACTCCGTCACATGGAGAACCTCGCCGATCTCTTTCAGCGTCAGCTCCTCCACATAGTACATCACCAGCACCAGGCGTTCCCGCTCCGGCAACTGTTCAATCGCCGCTTCCAACAAGGCGATCACCTCATCCCGATGGATTTGCGCCCGAATGCTCTCGCTGCCATCTCCTGCGGGCGCCAGCCGGCTCACCGGACAATCGTCACCGAGGTACATCAACTCGTCAAGCGACAGCAACGTGATGCGACTGGCTTGATCGAGTAGCTCGTAGAACTGCTGGGGCTGAAGCTGAAGGCGCTCGCACAGCTCACTATCGCCGGCCGGCCGGCCCAACTCCTGCTCCAGTTCGGTGTAAGCCGCCTGCAACTGACCGGTCCGTTGGCGCAGCGAGCGGGGAATCCAGTCCAAAGCCCGCAGCTCGTCAATAATCGCCCCTCGGATGCGTGGAATCGCATACGTGACAAACTTCACCAGACGCGACGGATCGAACCCATCCACCGCTTCCATCAGCCCGAGGACCCCGCAACTGTAAAGGTCCTCCACGCTCACGGCGTCCCTGCCCAGCTGATATCCGGCCAGAATCCGCCCGATCACATACTTCACCAGATGAAGATACTTGTGAATGAGTGCTTCCCGCGCCTCCGCGCTGCCGCACTCCTTGTATTCGCGCCAGAGCGACTCCTCGTCATGTGCGCTCATCATGAAAGCGCCCCTTCAACATATCTCCCGGGGTGTAGTCCACCTTCCAGGTGGCCTACACCTCCTTCCCTTCTCCCTCGGGCATCAGGTATTTGATCCCTTCCACCGCCAGGCGGCCGATGCCGGCGCTCCGGGCGGCCTCAAGGATCTTCTCGGTCAGCAGAGCGCCGCTCGGCGCGAATTGCTGCCCCTCCTCGCTCATCAGCGCGCCGGCGAGTTTCATGCCAGCTTCAACCTGGTCAATGCCGACCCAAACGGCCACCGGCACGCTCGCCGGAGGCTTGGCCGGGGAATGCTTTGTTGCCTGTCCGCCGACCGTCGCGTCGAATCGCACGGCCCTTGCCGCCGCAGCCAGCCGGTAAAGCCAGTGAATACCCAGCCCCCCGGCGTAGCCCACCGCGGAGAAAACCACCAGGCGGATCAAAGCCCGGGAGAACACCCCCGCACAATCGGCACCCTGGCCTTCCAGGAGCGGCGCAATACCCTGAACAACGGTCACCAGGAACGCCAGCGGCCCAAGCAACAGGGGAAGAAAACAGTGGGCGTCCGCCCACCAGGGCTGGTCAGCAGTTGGACAGCGCAGGGGCGACAAAGCCCGCCTGGGGTGATAAAGAACCGCTTTCTGCATTGAACCGCGTCCCTTGGATGTCGTCTTTGTCTCGACCGATCCCGCCGTTTCGCCTGCCCTGAGCGAAGTCAACCCGGGGGCAACCCGCCCGGTCTCGGCCCTGCGCTGGCATCGCGCCGTGCGTCCCCTTAATCCCTGCGAAAATAGGCCGCGACCCGGTCCAGGAAGCCCCGGCCTAATCCCTTACCCGGGACGACTTGCTCCTTCAACAACCGGACCGCCAAGGCTCGAACACTGCGTGAGGCCGAGGCCGTGGGATTAAAAAGCGTAAACGCCTCTTGCCGCCGGGTCGCCCGGGGAACTTCGGGATCCCGCAGGATGTAGCCGTAGTCCTTCACGCCCACCTGAAGAAACTGCCGGCTGATGAGAATAATGCCCGAGGCGGCATTCTGCGCCTCCCGGCGGCTTTGCGCCATATTGATGACCAGGCCGATGGCTCCCCGCGCCTGCTGCTCGCAGATCACCTTGATCATGGCGTAGGCGTCGGTGTATGCGGTCGGCTCCGGCGTCGTCACAATTAGAATCTCATCGGCGGCGTGGACAAAGGAAAGCACATTGTCCGAAATCCCCGCCGCGGTATCCATCAAGAGAAAATCACACTCCCGCTCCAAGCCCGAAAACTGTCCCGTCAAGCGGTTCAGCGCTTCCCGCGAGAGATTCGCCAGCCCCTGCACCCCGCTGCTGGCCGGGATGATCCGCACGCCATGCGGCCCCTCGAGCACCACTTCCTCCAGGGTCCTCTCCCCGCTGATGACGTGGTTCAGGTTGAAGCGCGGCCGCAGCCCCAGCAGCACGTCAATATTCGCCAAAGACAGATCGGCATCGAAGACCACCACCCGCCGGCCGTGCAGGGCCAGCTCGATGGCCAGGTTCCCGGCAATGCTGGTCTTGCCCACCCCGCCCTTGCCGCTCGTGATGGCGATCAGGCGCGCCTTGCGCTCCGTCTCGGCCATCGCCTTACCGTCCAACCGCACGGCGGCCGCCGGAAGGCTGTCCTTCGGCTTGGTACGCACCAGCTGTCGCAGCTTCTCGGCTTGGTCAGGCATCCTGAGCGTCCACTCCCGCTCTGAGCGTAGTCGAAGGGCCTGCCTCGAACGAAGTTGAAGGCTCTGTGCGAAGTGAAGTCGAAGCGACCCCGTCACTTGCCACCGCCTCCAGGGTGCCTCGGCAAATCAGCTCCGCAATCTTCTCCGAGGTCGCCTCTTCGATGTCCTCCGGTACATTCTGCCCGGTCGTGATATAGGAAAAGGGAATCGGATTCTTCCGGACCACACTGTAAAGCGGTCCAAAGCAGGTCGATTCATCCACTTTGGTCAGAATCAAGCGATCAATGGCACAGATGGAAAACCGCTCCAGAATCTCCTCGAGATCCTCGCGCTTCGTCGTCGCGGACAAAAGCAGATGAACCTCGGCCGGCTGGCAGGCCGCGACAAACGCCTGAACCTCCTCCATCTGGCCCAGGTCCCGTTGGCTGCGACCGGCCGTGTCCACAAAAACCATCTCCTTGTCGCTGTGCCGGCCGATCGCCCGGGCCATCTCCTCCGGGCTGTAAACCGTTTCCAGGCAAAGCCCCATAATGTCCGCGTATTTCTGCAATTGATCGACCGCGGCCAGGCGATAGGTATCCGCCGTAACAAAGGCGACCCGGCGACCCTGCTGAAGGAATCCCGCGGCGATCTTGGCCAGAGTCGTCGTTTTCCCTACCCCGGTCGGGCCGATCAGCACCACAACCTTCTGCCCGTCCTCGGGAAGCCGCACCCCGCCCTCGGCCCGGATGCTCTCGGCAATGGAATCCACCAGGAGGCGCTCCTCCGCTACCACCCGCTCCGGCTCCAGAGACAACTGCGACAGCTCCTCAATCACGTCTCGGGCGAGCGCGTCCTCCACCCCGGAGTCCACCAGCTGCCGATGCACGGCGGACCAGGCCGGCGCGACGCCCCGGCTGTCGAAGCTTTGGTCAACCAAGGTTTCAACCGTCGAGGTCAGCTTGGCGATCTTCTGCTCAAGACTTTCCAGCCGGGAAACCGCCAGAGCGCCATCGCTCGAAGGCCCCGGCGATCCTCCGCCGGCGGGCTGGTCGGCTGGGGAGTTGTCCCTTGACCGTTGCCCCATCCCGCCGTCGCCGATCACCACGTCCGCCGCCGCTGTAACCTCCACGGCCCGGCGGGGAAACAGGCCGAACAGGCTCTTTGAGGTCGTTCGGGTCTGAAGGATAACGGCGTCCACGCCCAGCTCCCGCTTGACCTGCTCCATCGCCTGCTGCACGGTGTCAGCTGTGAACTTCTTGACCTTCACGACTCAATTTCACCTGGGATAGATTGATCACCTTAACGTCGGGGGAAACTTCGTTGTAAGATACGATGTTTAATCCACTTAGCGCCCGTTCCGTCACCCTCCTTAAATATAGCCTGATCTGCGAATTTGTCAACAAAACCGGCTCCTTGCCCCCGCTGAGCGCCCGATCGCATTCCTGTTTCAACGCCCGGATGATCCGCTGCGCAGTCGAAGCATCCAAAGCGAGGTAGCCGCCTTGGGGGGATTTCTGCACCGCGTCGGCCACGAGCTTCTCCACCTCCGGGGCCAGAGTGATGACATAGAGGTTTCCGTCCGAGGCAAGGTGGCGCTGCGTAATGACCCGCGCCAGAGAGGCCCGCACGCACTCCGTCAGGAAGTCGGTATCCTTGCTGATGGGAGCATTGTCCGCCAAGGCCTCAAAAACCGTCGCCAGATCCCGAATAGGAACCCGTTCCCGAAGCAGATTCTGGAGCACTTTCTGCACACTGCCCAAGCCGAGAAGGTCGGGAACCAGCTCCTGCACCACCACGGGATGGGTTTGCCGCAGCGCATCGACCAGCTTCTGCACCTCCTGGCGTCCCAGCAGCTCGGCCGCATGCCGCTTGATCACTTCCGTCAAATGAGTCGCCAGCACCGCCGCCGGCTCAATCACCGTGTAGCCAAGCAGCTCGGCCCGCTCCCGCTGCTCCGGCTTGATCCAGATGGCGGGCAGGCCGAACGCCGGCTCCGTTGTCTGTTCCCCGGCCAGCTCCTCCTCGATCTGCCCCGGATTCATCGCCAGAAACCGGTCCACCCGAAGCTCGCCCCGCGCCACCCGCACGCCCCGGATATGCACCTGGTACGAGTTCGGCGCCAGCTGGAGGTTGTCGCGAATCCGGATCGGCGGAACGACCATCCCCAGCTCGGTGGCGACCTGCCGCCGGATCTGGGTCACCCGGTCCAGCAGGTCCCCCCCCTGCTCGACGTCCACCAGCGGAATCAGGCCGTAGCCGATTTCGATCTCCATCGGATCAATATGCAGCAGCGCGTCCACCTGCTCCGGGGCGCGTTGCTCGGCCCGCTGCTGCGCGGCGCGCTTGTGTTCATCCGCCACCCGCTGTTGCTTCTCGTGCCGCTTCAACAGGGCGGAGGCCAGGGAGAAAACCCCCGCGATGAGAAGAAAGGGAACGAAAATCCCCCGGGTCTCCGGAAAGGCCAACCCGACGATGGCAATCAGGCCGACGGTGATACCCCCGATGATCAGGGCAGCGGAATGGGAGGAAATCTGCTGGCCAAGGCTTTGGCCGAGCGTTTGCCGGCCGGCGGTGCGAGTGACCAGAATCCCGGCCCCGGTCGCAATCAACAGCGCCGGGACTTGAGTGACCAGACCGTCCCCGATCGTCAACAGGGTATAACTGCGGATGATGTCGCCGACGCTCAGGTGGTCAATGGCCCCGCGCACAAAACCTCCAAAGATATTGATCAGCGTAATCAGGATGCCGGCAATCGCGTCGCCCCGGATGAACTTGCTGGCGCCGTCCATCGCCCCGTAAAAATCGGCCTCCTGCATGATCTCCCGGCGTCGCTGCCGCGCTTCGTTTTCGTCAATCAGCCCCGCATTCAGGTCGGCGTCAATGGCCATCTGCTTGCCCGGCATCGCATCCAGGGTGAAGCGGGCGGCGACTTCCGCGATACGCCCCGCACCCTTCGTGATCACAATGAAATTGATGATCACCAGGATGGCGAAGATCACCAGGCCGACGATCGGATCGTCCCCGGCGACCACCCGGCCGAAGAAGTTGATCACGTCCCCGGCTTTCTCGGTCGGATCGCCGACGTAGCGGGAGAGAATCAGCTTCGTTGAAGCGATGTTCAGCGCCAGGCGAAAAACCGTCGCGATCAACAGCACCGAGGGAAAGGTCGAAAAATCAAGAGGGCGGTAAATGTAAAACGAGATCAGCAGGATGACCAGCGAGAAGCAGATGTTCAAAGCCAGCAACAGGGACATCAGCCAGGTCGTCAGACCGGCGATCATCACGACGAGGATGCCGATGATCACCGCCGCCGCGCCGATATCAGCCATATTCTTGAGCGAGCGCGGCCCGCCTCCCGCCGGCGCTGTTCTCACGCCATGTTCTCCTGCTTATCCGAATGCAAAGATTGCTCCTCAGCGGCCCATGGCCGCCATTTGCTTTCCCGCCTGATCCAGCCGATACACATAAGCGAGCACCTCGGCCACCGCCCGGTACAACTTCTCGGGGATCGACTGCCCGATTTCGACCGACTTGAACAGCGCCCGGGCCAGGGGGGCATCCTCCACGATCGGCACGCCGGACTCCACAGCCAAATCCCGAATCTTCTGGGCGATCAGGCGTTGCCCCTTGGCAACCACCTTCGGCGCGTCCATCTCCTCGGGCCGGTACTGAAGCGCCACCGCGTACTCGGTCGGGTTGGTCACCACCACCTCGGCCTCCGGCACCGCTTCCATCATCCGGCGCCGGGCCATCTCGCGCTGGATCGATCGGATGCGCGCCCGAATCATCGGGTCCCCCTCCACCTCGCGCATCTCCTGCTTAAACTCCTGAATGGTCATCTTGATGGACTGCTCGTACTCGTAGCGCTGAAAAGCGTAATCAATGATCGCGATCACGATCAGGACGATGCCGGCCCGAATACCGACCTTGAAGCCCACCTCGCCGAGGTAGAAGAACACCTCGTCGAGCCCCCGATCGGCCAGCGTCGCCAAGTCGGGAACCGCCTGCCGGATCGTGTTTAAGCACACATAACCCACGACGGCGATCTTCAGCAGCGACTTGAGCAGTTCCATCAGGCTCCGCTTCGACAGCAGCCGCTTCAGCCCGGCGACCGGATCGATCCGCTCCCATTTGGGGCTGACCGCCTCCCCGCTGAACAGAAAGCCCACCTGAAGGACGTTGACCAGCACCGCCACCAGAACCATCACCATCAGGAAAGGCGTCAGAATGACAAAGAAGCGCTCGAGCACGAGCAGCAACACCGCCGCCAAATCCCCTCCGGCAATGCTTTGGTACGTCGGCGAGGCAAAGAACAACCCAAAGGTGTTCCCGACCTCCCGCAGCAGGCGCGGCCCCAACAGGCTCAACGCCGCCAGAGCCGCCAGCAGCATCAGGGCGGAATTCACCTCCCGGCTCTTGGCGACCTGCCCCCGCCGGCGCGCTTCTTCCCGCCGACGCGGAGTCGCGGGAATCGTTCGCTCTTGCCCGGTATCCGTCTCCGGCGGCACCGCGCTCCTTCCTTTCCTGCAAACCGTTTACGGGCTTAAGATTCGGAAAATCCTCGCCCACTCGAACGGCAACTGCTCGAACTGCCGAGTCATCACCAGGACGAAAAACCCCACCGATAGCATCAGCACAAAGATTCCGAATGCAATGCGAATACCGAAACCGACGATGAAGATGTTGATCTGCGGCACGGTGCGCGCAATGATCCCCTCGGCAAAACTCGCCAGCAGCAACGCCACCAGCACCGGCGCGGCCAGCTTCACCGCGATAACCAGCATTTGCCCGAACAGGCCGACAAAATGCTGCCCGATACCGGTCTCAAGCGCCAGGCGGCCCGGTGGAATCGCCTGGAAACTCTGCCCGATCGCCTCGACAATCATCCGGTGACCGTTCAGGGCCAGAAACAGCAAGACCGCCAGCAGAAACTTGAACTGCCCCACAAGGCTGACCTGCACGCTGGTCAGCGGGTCAATCACGTTCACAATGCCGAAGCCCATCTGGACACCGGCCAGCTCGCCCGCCAACTGCACCGCCTCGAAAAGCAGCGTCGCCGCAAAACCCACCGCCATCCCTACCAGCGCCTCACCCCCCAGGCGCAGGGCAAAACCCAGCCCCCACTGCACCGGCGCCACTTCGAACCGCAGCGTCAAGGCGATCAGTACCGCCACCAGCAGCGACAGGCCCGCCTTGACCTGCACCGGCACCCCTCGGCCGCCGAAGATCGGCGCAAACACCAACAGCGTGCTGACCCGCGTCAGGATCAGAAGGAAAATCAGAAACTGCTCCCCGCTCACGCCAGGAAAAGATTCCATCCATTCATCCATCTATGCCGTCAAAATCCACGCTATTGGACCAGGCGCACGAAGCTGTCGAACAAGCCCTCGGTGTAGGTCGTCATGAGATCCAGAATCCAGGGAAGAAAGAACGCCAGCGCCAGAGCCACCACGACGATCTTCGGCACGAACGTCAGCGTCAGCTCATTGACCTGCGTGACCGCCTGGATCAGGCTGACCAGCAAACCGACCAGGAGACCGAAACCCAGCAGCGGCGCGGCCACCAGCAACGCCATCAAGAGCATCTCCCGGCCCAACGTGATCACTTCCAGCGTCGTCATTCTCTTTCTCCCCGGGCCATCGCCCGCGAACCTATCTCCCACCCGGTAGGGGCGCTGCTGGCTGCGCCCAAAGCCGCACAGCCGAGGGCGACTGTGCTACCCCCCGCCGATGAAGAAACTGCGACCCAGGTTCAGCGCCAGCAAATGCCAGCCATCCACCAGAACAAACAGCAGGATCTTGAACGGCAGCGAGATCAGAATCGGCGGCAACATCATCATTCCCATGGACATCAGGACCGACGCCGTCACCATATCGATCACCAGAAACGGCAGGAAGATTACAAACCCCAGAATGAACGCTTTCTTCAGCTCGCTCAAAATGAAGGCCGGAATAAGGACCGTTGTCGGCACATCCTCCCGCGTTTCCGGTTTGTCGTAATGGCCGAGATTCATAAAGAGGGCGACGTCCCCCGCCCCGTCACCGAGGCTGAGCTGTTGCCACATAAAGTCCCGCAGGGGCACCAGCGCCCGTTCCACCGCGATCTGGAAGGGCGCCACCTCTTGCGTCACCCGCTCGCCGCCGACTTCCTTCTCCCGGACCTCCGCCTCGATTTGCCCGGCCAGATAAGGCTCGATCGCCTCCCGGTGAATGCGCTGCCACGTGGGAGTCATCACAAAGAAGGTCAGAAAAAGGGCCAGGCCGACCAGCACCTGGTTGGAGGGAGTTTCCTGAGTCCCCAGCGCCCGGCGCAGAAACGACAAAACGATCACAATCCG
>Ga0068714_10002138_pt1 | contig 26255 bp, 20 predicted proteins | sample MTBNYHSulfiMetaG_FD_62988 | JGI IMG/M metagenome (GOLD analysis project Ga0068714, IMG submission 62988) | Enrichment culture microbial communities from rom New York Harbor, USA that are MTBE-degrading - MTBE-NYH (New York Harbor Sulfidogenic)... | ecosystem: Environmental > Aquatic > Marine >... | reverse complement strand
TGCTTGAGCAGGTCAGCAAGTCTTGACCTGCCCACGACAGGCTTGAGCCGGATGTGGGGAAACTCACAAGTCCGGTTCTTAGGGGGGAATGGCGGAGCGATCCGCCGTTCCTACCCGACGAAATGGCAAAGAAGGCCTGGCAGTAAGGGTCGACCGCAATACGTCCTTCCGCAAATCTGTGACAAAGCTCCTGTGGGTACTGTTCACACCCGTCTATGGTGCGTTGATCGCCCTCGCCATCAGGGCATTGTTCCACGGCTAAAAAGGCTGGCCAGCCTCTTCATACAAACAACCACACATTCTTCAACGGAGAAAGGAAGCATTCATGAGTGAAAACAATCCCTACCTCGACACCCTGATCGAAGAAGCCAACCAGCTCGGCAAGGACTGGGAAGAGCTGTTCTCCGGCAAATTCGAAGTCAAGGAATTTTTCAACCTTGTCGCCACGCTGGTACGCCTGGCCGAAGCGATCATCACAGCCCCCCAGAGCGGAGCCGACAAGCATCAGCTCGTGCGTGATGCGTTCAACTGGTTCGACCAGAGGTTCAAGTTGCTCGACCGGGTGGACGACCTGATCCCCCTGCCGTTCTTCCTGGAACCCTGGGATGGTCCGGTGATCCGGAAGGTGGTTGATTTCCTGATCAGCCAGGCGGTGACGGTGTTCAATCTCACCATCTGGAAGGAAGGTGCTCCGGGGCGTAGCAATCAGGGCTGAATAGGCTAGAGAGATCGGCGGTGCTCCAGGGTGATCTCTAGGCACCGCCTTTCCTACTACTGGCGTCTGAACCTCCGAACTAATCGGTCGATCTGGTCAAGGGATTTGTTGACGTTTGTCAGAATCAAAACCACCATGCCTGTGATCATGACCATGAAGGCCAGCACAGATAAAAATAATGTAACCATGAACTTATGTGCCGCCGAAGCGACACTGGTTTGTTTATGGACGAAATGTAGCCGGTAGATCGTCCATAGATAGTATACTCGTTTCCCTCCTGCATTTCAAGTCAAGGACAAGAAGCATGGTTGCGATTCAAACAGATCTCGCCCACCAGAACAACTACGGCGAGCGTCCAGCGGGCATGCCCATCACCCTGATCGTGCTGCACTACACCGCCACAGGCTCCCTGGCCGCCGCGGTCAACTGGTTCAAAAACCCCGCTGCCAAGGCATCCGCCCACTATGAGATCAACCGTGACGGCACCATCGTCCGCATGGTCCACGAAGCCAAGAAAGCATACCACGCCGGCAAATCCGAATGGCATAACCGAAAGGATGTGAACCGATTTTCGATCGGGATTGAGCTGGTCAATTGGGGGAAGCTTCTTCAATGCGATGGTCAGTTTTACACCTGGCCGAATGACTATACCACTCCCTACCATGGTCTCTATCCATTATACCTCGAGGGCGTCTGGTGGGAACCTTACCCTGGGATACAACTGGATGCGCTACGTTCCCTCCTGGCCGATCTGCACTCCCGCTATGCTGTTAACGCCATTGCAGGCCACCGCGATGTCGCACCGGGCCGGAAGCTCGACCCGGGACCGGCTCTGCCGCTGGATTTTCTGATGGTGCCTGCGTAACAAATCATCCACCCCACATCCCCTCCGGGACACCGCCTCCCTCATCCGGAGGTGGTTGAACCACCATGCGTTTCATTCTTCAAGACTTATCCGCACACCCCCCAACCGACTGTCTCCTTCCCTTCCTCCGTCTATGCCTTGATTTTCGCAGTATCCCCGCGCATGTTATTCGCGTAATTGATTGTTTACCAACATGTTAATGCATTATCAAGGAGACAGACATGGTACCTGCACGGAAACGATCCCTCGGAGATCGGCTCGTCATTACAGGAGGCTTCAACCGAGGAAAAAGCGGGCGCGTAATCAAGCTGGAAGCCAGTGGCATCACCCTAGTGACGGATGATGGTGAGGAAGTGCGGACGGGGGCGGGTTGGACTCAGTTCGCGGAAGAAGTGGAGACGCCCATCGAGAATGCCGAGGTTGCCGCAAACGAGGAAGACTCCACACCGCTTGAAGCCGACCCCTCCCCACCTCCCCTCCAGGGAAATGCAACAGAAGGATCGGTGAGGACGCTGCCCATTGATTATGGGACGCTGCGGTTTGAGGAGCTGCGTCAACTAGCCAAACAGCACGGTGTATCGGTCGCACGTACGAAAGTGGAACTGGTGCATTGGATTCAGGAGAAGGAACCCGACGTGGATGCGGCGACCCTGAAGGGCCATGTCCTGTTCAGCAAAGTCGCCGAACACCACATCTCACGCCTGCGGTCGAAACAGGAACTGGCGGAACTGATCCAAAAGGCGGCAACGCGGTGAGGGCAACATGAAAACCAGACTACGAGCGGTTGCCTATTTGCGCAAGTCGACCCGCGATCAGCAGGAAAACTCCATCTTCAACCAGCGCAAAGCCATCGACGCCTTTGCCGAACGGCATGAGATCCAGATCGTCACCTATCTGGTGGATGATGGCATCTCCGGGCTGACGATGGAAAAGCGGGATGCCTTCAAGGAGCTGATCAATGACTATGTCATCGGCAAAAAGATCGATTTCTCCCTGATCCTCGTGCTCGATGTCACGCGTTGGGGCCGTTTTCAGGATATCGACGAATCCGCCCACCTCGAGTTCACCTGTCGAAAACACGGCAAGGAAATCATCTATGTCACGGAGGGGTTCAAAAACGACAACTCCATCATGGACTCCGTGATCAAGTCGATCAAACGGGCCATGGCCGCGGAATACTCGAAGAACCTCGGTGACAAGGTGCTGGCCGGTTCTCTGACGATTGCTGCTCAGGGCTACCGGGTCGGTGGGATGGCCCCCTACGGCTATACGCGGATGCGGCTCGACCAGAGCCGAACCCCGGTAGGGATCTTGAAAGACGGCGAACGAAAAGCCATCGCCAATGAGCGCATTATCCTGACTCCTGGCGAAGTCGAAGAGATTGAGGCAATTCGTACCATCTTCCGAGCCTTTACCGAGGAGCAACTGCACGAAACGCACATTGCCACAAAACTAAACCGCAAGAACATCACCAGCCCCAGCGGAGCACAGTGGACCGAAAACTCCATTCGCATGATTCTGAAAAACGAGATTTACATGGGTTCTCAAGTTTACAACCGTACCTCACAGCGATTGAATGGTCCCTCACGAAAAAACGACCGTTCCAATTGGGTGGTCGTGCCAGGGGCGTTCGAAGCCATTGTCGCTCCCGAAACCTTCCGCAAGGCTCAAGAAATCTTCCAGCAACGCAATCCTGCCTTCACGGATCAGGAGCTGATCACCAAACTCCAACTGTTGCTGAAAACCCATGGCCGTCTTTCCGGATTGATCATTGAGGCTTCCCCCGAACTCCCTTCCTCCAGTACCGTCTCCAAACGGTTCGGATCGTTGATCAACGCCTACAAACTGGTCGGCTATATCCCACCGCAGGATTACACGTTCCTCGAGTTGAAGGAGCTGGTGCAGGACATCGAAGCCGACCTGATCGGAAAGATCCAGGCGAGTCTCGAGTCGATGGGACTGCAGGTGGTGGACCACGGCACCCATTTCCGACTCAACGACCAGCTCAACATCCGTCTGGTCGCCTCCTCCGTCCGCAACAACAACGGGAAAAAGAGGTGGCGCTACCGGTTCGACCGTCAGCAATCCGTGGACATCACGATTGCCGTTCGCCTGGCGGATGAACAAGGGGCGATTCAGGATTTCTACTTCTTCCCGATGATCGCGATGGAAATGGACAAGTTGTTCATGGCCTGGACCAACGGCATCTACCTCGACACCTTCCGTTTTGACGATCTGCGGTATTTCTACGACCTGTTCGGTGACGCGGACAGTGTGATGGGAAGTGAGGGCATTGATCCCGATTCTCCAAATGTCACCGCCGAGCAGGCAGCGGACCCTCACCCGGAGACCCCCCATGCGTGAAATCCAGGACATCCCGATCGACAAAATCATCGTTCTGAACCCTCGGGAACGCGATCCCTCCAAGTTTCAGGAGAACATTGAGTCGATCCGACGGGTCGGGTTGAAGCGGCCCATTGTTGTCAATACCCGTTTCCTCGAGGAATCGGGACAGTACGAGCTGGTCTGTGGCCAGGGACGGATCGAAGCATTCAAAAAGTTGAAGCGCCCAGAAATCCCCGCCCTGTTAGTGGATGTGGACCGCGACACCGCGCTCATCATGTCCATCGCGGAAAACGCCACGCGTCATTCTCCCCAGCCGATCTGGTTCGCCAATGTCATCAAGGGGTTGCACGATGGCGGCATGACCGTTCCTGATATTGCGGAGATCCTCGGGCGCTCGAAAAGTTATGTCAGCGATTACCTGATGCTGATCACCCAGGGCGAGGGCATTCTGCTGGATGCGGTGGAACGCGGGCGGATCGGGGCGACCCTCGCGATGAAGATCGTAAAGACCCCGGAACCGCAGATCCAGAACTTGCTGGTCGAGGCAGTCGATGCCAAGCTCGTCTCCGAAAAGAACGTGGGCATGGTGCGCAGGATCATCGAAAATCGCAAACGGTTTACAGCGCGCTATGAACAGTCCAGCTCCAATCAGCCTCGACCCGTCAAAACCTATTCCCTGGAAAACTTGCGCAAGGAAATCCGCCGCACCCTGGACAAGCAGGAGGATTTTATCCAGAAATCACGCCGTACGGAAAATCGCCTGATGCTGCTCGCCAGTGAATTTCAGAGGCTGCATCAGGATGCCCATTGGCTGGATATCCTCCACGGCGAGAACCTCACTGCATTCCCAAGTGTCCACGGACCACTCCTGGACGGGTTGTTCGATTTGATGATGAAAGGAGTCACACAGCATGACGAATGACATTGCCTTCCGGCGGGAAACGATCGTTCTGAACGTTGCGGAGCTGAACCCCCTCTTCCCCCGCAAGATCAACCTGGCCAAAAGCAGCATTTATCGTAAAGTCGTCGCCTCGGTCAAGGAACTCGGGCTGATCGAGCCGCTCGTGGTCGTCGAACAGCAGGGACGGTATTTTATCAAGGATGGCTTTCTCCGCTGGACCGCCCTCAAGGAGTTGGGCATCGCCACAGTTGAGTGCATCGAAGGGACAGACCTCGATGCGTACACCTACAACAAACGGGTCAATGCCCTCGCCCCCATTCAAACCCATGCGATGATCGACAAGGCCGTAAAAAGCGGCATCGATCCGGACCGCATCGCAGTGGCTCTCAACGTCTCGCGCGAGTGGGTCGGAAAGATGAACAAGCTCATCGATGGCATCTCCCCCGACATTGTGGAAAAGCTGAAACGGCGGGTCGTGGGAAAGACGATTTTCGACGAGCTGAAAAAGGTGAAACCCGAACGGCAGCGGGAAATCCTGGAGCTGCTCGAAGCCGCCGATGAATACTCCGTCAAGTATGTCAAGGTGTTGGTGCTGGCCACGCCACCCGAGCAACGCGTCGAGCCGCTGCGCAGGACTAAACCGACCGAGGATCAGGAAGAACTCGCGGGCAAATTGCTGAAGGTCGAACAGGAGTTCAAACGAGCCTCCACTGTGTTCCGCGAAAACGTCTTCAACCTGGTCAAGCTCGCCGGCTACCTGCGGAAGGTGCTGGAGAATCCCGCCGCCAGAGACTACCTCGCCGAGCACTACCCCGACATTCTCGTCGAGTTCGAAAAAATCGCACATGATCCGAGTCTGGATGTGTGAAAATACCGACCACCGCAATACCAATCACCTTGAACGTTCTGCACTACACTGCCATCGAGATGTGTCGCCTGGAAGGAAGGTTGATCCTGGGCCCGCTCTGCTTCTCTCCTCAACCCTTGAATTCGTGTGGTTTTCCGTCCTGACGGGTTGCCAGCTCTTTCGTTCAAGGTTTCACTTCCGTATGTTGAGCCATCTGACTTCTCACATGCAATAGCCGATCCTGGGAAGTCAGCGGTCAGTTTGAAGGGAACCGATCTTGGGTAGAGATTCTGATATGGCGAAACTGGTACGGGAATTACGACAGCGGACCGGTCTCAGCCAGGAAAAATTCGCAGCACGGCTTGGCGTCACATTTCCAACGATCAACCGGTGGGAAAACGGACGAACGAAGCCCTCCCCGCTGGCGTTGAAACAACTCGAGGAACTCCTGCAAGATATCGGGGATCGGGGCACAGATCTATTGAATGAATACTTCCGTGAGGATCGCTGACATGGCCAAGACGAACAACACCTCGGCCAATCTCGGATTTGAGGACAAGCTCTGGGCAGCGGCGGATAAGCTCCGTGGAAACATGGACGCTGCGGAATACAAACATGTCGTACTTGGTTTGATCTTCCTGAAATACATCTCCGATGCGTTCATGGAGAAATTCTACCTGCTGCAGAATGATTCCCTCGCCGATCCGGAAGACCGGGATGAATACCTCGGCGAGAATATCTTCTGGGTGCCGCCTGAGGCTCGCTGGGTTTACCTCCAGAAAAACGCAAAACGGCCTGAAATCGGTACCCTCGTCGATGATGCCATGTCGGCCATCGAACGCGACAACAAGCCCCTGAAAGGCGTCCTGCCGAAAGACTTCGCACGCCCCGCGCTGGACAAGGCGCGTCTTGGCGAGCTGATAGACTTGATCGCGACCATCGCACTTGGTGACAAAGAAAGCCGCCAACGCGATATCCTCGGCCGTGTGTACGAGTACTTCCTGAGCCGATTCGCCGCAGCAGAGGGGAAGAACGGCGGGCAGTTCTACACGCCCGCCTGTGTGGTCCAGATACTGGTCGAGATGATCGAACCCTACAAAGGCCGTGTCTTCGACCCCTGCTGTGGATCTGGGGGAATGTTCGTCCAGGCAGTGAAGTTTGTCCAGGCACACGCTTCAGGCAACGGCAACGGAAACGGCCATTCCAAGGTTCGTCTGCAACGCGAGATTTCGATCTACGGCCAGGAGTCCAATTACACCACTTGGCGTCTTGCCCTGATGAACCTTGCAATCCGTAGTATCGATGGCGACATCCAGTGGGGCGACAGTTTCCTCGACGACAAATTCAAGGATCTGAAGTCCGATTTTCTCCTCGCGAACCCACCCTTCAACATGGAAGACTGGGGTTACAGCAAGGTAAAGAACGACGCTCGGTGGCGTCGTTTCGATCAGCCTTCAGGGAATGCACAGTTCTCACTCCCGCCAGGTGGCGAGCGGAAACGAAAGGACGGCACACCCTACACCGTTGATGGTGGCAATGCCAACTACGCCTGGATTCTACACTTCATCCATCATCTCGCGCCGCATGGTACCGCCGGGTTCGTACTCGCCAACGGTTCACTAACCAGCAACTCTTCAGGAGAGGGAGAAATCCGTAAGGCGATCATCGAAGCGGACATGGTGGACTGCATCATCGCACTCCCAGGCCAGCTCTTCTACACAACACCGATTCCGGCCTGTCTCTGGTTCCTGACCCGGAATAAGGGCGCGGATCGTCAACGGGGCTACCGTGCCCGTCAAGGAGAGACCCTGTTCATCGATGCCCGGAAACTGGGTACCTTAATCGACCGGACCCACCGTGAGCTGACCGACGACGAGATCGCGGATATCGCCAGGACTTACCACGCCTGGCGCGATGAAGGCCAGAGCGACCAATACGAGGACAAGCCTGGCTTCTGCAAGGTCGCAACCCTGAAGGACATCAAGTCGCATGGGTTCGTGTTGACACCTGGCCGGTTCGTCGGTGCGGAAGAAGTTGAGGATGATGGCATCCCGTTCGAGGAGAAGATGACCGAGCTTTCCGCGCAACTTTACCAGCAGATGGCCGAAGCCAGGAACCTGGACGACACCATCCGCCGGAACCTGGAGGCACTCGGTTATGGCGAGTAGGGAACTCAGGAACCCGTGTCTCAAAGGCAGAGTATTCTCACAGCAGAAGCGAGTCTCCCGGGATTCGGAGAGCGTTGTCTCTGGTGGATTTCGAAGAGTCTCCCCGGGGTCTTGTAATACATTTCAGGATCCTGTATCTTTTGATCAGCAAACCCGCCGGGCCTCTGCCGCAAGGCATGCTCACTCGGTGGGTCTTTCTTTTTATACGGGGGCTTGGTCATGAGGTATTCCAAGCCACCTCTCACCTTTGAACAGCAAGCCGACCAACTCATCAACCGTGGCATGATCGGGGATCGTTCGAAAATGATCGAGCGTCTTCAGGTCGTGAACTACTACCGATTGAGCGCCTATTGGTTTCCGTTCCGAGTCCCGGACCCTTCAGATTTAACTCACCCGACCGATAACTTCCGGCCTGGTACCGATTTTGACGCTGTTTGGAAACGGTATGTCTTCGACCGGAGACTTCGCCTCCAGGTGATGGATGCCCTCGAGCGAATTGAGGTCTGCGTCCGTACCCAACTGGCTTATCATCACGCCCATCAGTTTACAGATGCATTTTCGTATGTGCAGAATCCTGCGGCCCTGCCTAACTTCAACACTCAGCGCCGTACCGAGTTCATCGACCGGATCAGAGATGAATCAGACCGAAGCCGAGACACTTTCGTTGAACATTTCAGGACGAAATACGGTGATACTCATGATTTTATGCCCGTCTGGATGGCAACCGAGATCATGACGTTTGGGTCAGTTCTCAGCTTCTACAATGCTGTCGATAAAGAGATTCAGAAAAAAGTTGCAACATGTTTCGGTGTGCACGCCACGGTCCTTCGATCCTGGCTTCTGGCGTTGAATACGATCAGAAACATGTGCGCGCACCATGGAAGACTCTGGAATCGTGAATTGGGCAATAAACCGTTGATCCCAAACAGAGACCCCTCCTGGCAGACACCGGTAGTTGTTACAAACAACAGGATGTTTGGGATACTGACCATCCTGCGCTATTCCCTGAAGAGAGTCGCGCCACAAAGCCACTGGGTGGAACGGTTCCAGGCACTGATAGATGAGTTTCCCATGATCCCGATAGACCGGATGGGCTTTCCGGAGAAGTGGCGAGCTTGTCCGATCTGGAATGGAAAAACATCATGACACAGGACGGTCTCAAAGACAAGCATCGCGAGGCGATCATCGCTATCCTCACTGCTCACCCGAGGGTCGAGCGTGCGGTGCTGTTCGGTTCCCGGGCGATGGGCACTCACAGCGCGACGTCCGATGTCGATATCGCCCTCTATGGGAACGATCTCACTTTGGACGATCTCGCTCGGCTCAACGCAGAAATCAGCGAACTGCCAATCCCTCAGCGCGTTGACCTGCTCCCGCATAGCCAAATCGAAAGTCAGAAATTGCTTGATCATATCAAGAAGCATGGCGTGGAATGGATTTCGAAGAATATGAATTCACCAAATAGGCTCAAGCAGAACAATCCGGGCTTTCCACGGGTCAAGCTGGGGAAACACTGCCGAAAGATCGGGAGTGGAGCTACACCAAGAGGTGGAAGCAAAGTCTATCTCGACCATGGCGAAGTCGCACTCATTCGAAGCCAGAATGTTCGGAACGAAGGTTTCCATCGAAACGGTTTGGCATTCATTACTCGGGAGCATGCCAGACAGCTCTCGAATGTCGTAGTTGAACAGCACGACGTGCTCCTGAATATCACCGGCGATTCCGTCGCGAGGTGCTGTCAGGTTGATCCAGATGTACTACCTGCCCGAGTTAACCAACATGTTGCGATTATTCGTCCGGATAAAGACGAAATCAACCCTCGATTCTTGCGATACTTCCTCATTTCGGAAGCCATGCAATCGCAAATGTTGGCTTGGGCACATGCGGGAGCGACTCGTAAGGCACTCACGAAGGAGATGATTGAGTCCTTCGAGGTGCCAAAACCGGAGATCGGTACACAGAACACAATCGCCCACATCCTCGGTTCTCTGGATGACAAGATCGAGTTGAACCGTCGGATGAACCAGACATTGGAGAAGATGGCGGCGGCGATCTTCAAGAGTTGGTTCATCGACTTCGACCCCGTGATCGACAACGCCCTGCGTGCCGGGAATCCCATCCCGGATGCTTTTGAAGACCGTGCCACTCGCCGCGCGGAGGTGCTGGAACAGGACGACATCCCACACCTCCCCCAGCACATCGCCGACCTCTTCCCCGACCAGTTCGAGGACTCCGAACTCGGACCGATTCCGAGAGGGTGGGCAGTACAACCAATCTCCCGTCAAATAGAACTTATCGGAGGTGGAACCCCAAAAACCAATAGGAAGGAATATTGGGGTGGCTCCATCCCCTGGTTCTCTGTAAAAGATATGCCTTCAGAGGGAGACGTGTTTGTTGTAGATACAGAAAAACATATCTCAGATGCCGGGTTGAATAATTCGTCGACAAGAATTCTTGAGAAAGGCGTTACCATTATCTCTGCTAGGGGAACAGTAGGAAAATGCGCCATTGTTGGCCGACCCATGGCTATGAACCAATCCTGTTATGGAATTAAAGGAATAAACGAAGATACAGACTACTATATATTTTATTTAGTAACTACTAAGGTAAGTGAATTACAAAGATCAGGTCATGGCTCCGTTTTTAATACTATAACAAGACAAACCTTTGATTCAATTAACTTTCCTTGTCCTGGCGATAAGTTACCTAGATCATTTAACAAATTGATCGAAGGTCAATTCGATTCAATGCTTAGTATTTTATTTCAGAACAGTACTTTATCAACAATGAGAGATCTAATGCTGCCAAAGCTCCTGAGTGGTGAGTTAGACATCTCCTCGATTGAATTCACGAACGAGGAGATCACTCAATGAGCGTCGTAGCGGGAACATGGGTGAATAAACTCAGCAGGAGTGCCTGGAATGGCTGAGATTAACCTGACGCAGACAGAGGCAAATCACCTCATCGAGATGGAGAAACATCGGGTTGACGAAGCCGAATATGAAGTTCCGAATTTGGGGAAATCGTTAAGCATTGCCCTGCAATCTACGGACAAGCGGGAACAGTTCATCCTCGATATCAGCAGCAGTCGGATTGACCTCCAACGCGGAAAATACCAGAATAGAGGTAGACAGGTAGTACCACTGGTCCGACTGGATTTTGGCGGTCCGCCGCATCGGAACCCGGATGACGGAGAGATCACCAGTCCGCACCTTCACATCTACCGTGAGGGGTTCGGCGATAAATGGGCCTACCCGGTTCCACATGATCACTTTCCCCGACTGGAAGATCTAAGAGGGACCTTGGACGATTTTATGCGGTATTGCAATATCACTCAACCACCGCATTTTGAGCGAGGCTTATTCGGATGATGAACGAGATTCAGAAACTCCTTGACGATTACCGGGCATGGCTGAAAGACAAGACTCAGCTTCGCCAGATTGATAAATGGGTCGAGATTACAACGCCCTATCTCGATCGTCATAATGATTATATCCAAATCTATGCGAGTAAATCCAATGGCGGCTTTTTACTGACAGATGACGGCTACACCATCAATGACCTTGAACAGTCGGGTTGCAAGCTGAATAGCCCGAAACGTCAGGATCTTCTTCAAATGACCCTGAATGGATTTGGCGTTCAGTTGAAGGATAATCGTCTTGAAGTAAACGCTTCTGCTGATAACTTTTCACTTCGGAAGCATAATCTTCTTCAGGCAGTTTTAGCAGTAAATGACATGTTCTACCTCGCTGTCCCGATGGTTGCGAGCCTTTTCTATGAAGATGTCGTATCCTGGCTTGATATTCACGATGTAAGATACACCCCAAAAGTTAAATTCACTGGAAAATCTGGGTATGATCATCTATTTGATTTTGTAGTTCCCAAGTCCAGGTTACAGCCGGAACGGATTCTTCAGGCAATCAATCGTCCGAATAGAGAAACCGCGCAGGCCGTGGCCTTTGCATGGGTAGACACCAGAGAAGTCCGATCCGCTGACTCTCGCGCCTATGCTATCTTGAATGATACCGATCAGCAGATCTCAACATCGGTTACAGATGCGTTAGTGAATTACAGTGTGAAACCTGTTCTGTGGAGTAAGCGAGAAGAAGTACTCGAGGAATTGGCAGCATGAACACGCTCAATCCGCAAACAGAGAAGAAGCATGGGGCCACGGCCTATCTCGACGAAGCCCAGGCTGAGATTGCCGCCGTTGACTACTTCCGGGAAATAGGTTATGACTTTGTTCCCGGTCCTGAGCTGAGTCCTGACGGCACAGCCCCCGAGCGCACCGACTACGGCCAGGTTGTGCTCCTTGACCGGTTTCGTCGAGCATTGGAACGAATCAATCCCGCCGTTCCAGCAGAAGCAATCGAGGAAGCATTCCGCAAGGTAACCCGTCTTGAAAGTCCATCCCTGATCATCAACAACCGAGCCTTTCACCGTCTGCTGACGGATGGCGTGGATGTGTCCTGGCGTGAAAATGGCCGTGAACGATTCGGCAAGGTCTGGTTGATTGAACGCGATCCGGAGAAGGTTAATTACAACGAGTTCCTTGTCGTCAACCAGTTCACCGTGATTGAGGATCGCAGGAACCGACGACCTGATGTTGTTGTCTTCGTGAATGGCCTACCGCTGGCCGTACTCGAACTGAAGAATCCCGCCGAAGAGAAAACCACCATCCGTCACGCCTTCAACCAGTTACAGACATACAAATCTGATATCCCTTCCCTGTTCGCCTTCAACGAGGTTCTGGTGATCTCGGACGGATTTTCCGCTCGTGCTGGCACACTGACCTCGGGCTGGGATCGCTTCATGTCCTGGAGGACGATCAACGGCGAGGATTTGGCCACTCAGGGCGAGGTCCAACTCGAAGTCTTGATCCGGGGACTCTTCGATCAGAAGCGATTCATCGACTATATCCTGAACTTCATCACCTTTGAAGATGACGGAAAATCGATCGTCAAGAAAGCAGCTGCCTACCATCAGTACTGGGCGGTGAACAAGGCTGTATCATCGACTGTGACTGCCAGCCGTCCTGCAGGAGATCGACGGATCGGAGTTGTTTGGCACACCCAAGGATCGGGTAAAAGTCTTTCCATGGCCTTCTACGCAGGAAAGATCATCCGTCATCTGGCGATGGAAAATCCGACCCTGGTTGTGCTTACCGACCGGAATGACCTGGATGATCAGTTGTACGGGACCTTCAGCGTCAACCATGACTTGCTACGTCAGTCCCCCGTCCAAGCCGAAAGCCGGGAGCACCTGAAGGAGCTGCTTCGTGTGGCATCCGGTGGCGTTGTATTTGCCACCCTACAAAAATTTGAGGAGGGTGCTTCGCTGAGTGATCGAAGCAATATCGTCGTCATCGCCGATGAAGCGCACCGGAGCCACTACGGTTTCAGTGCGCGGATCGATAAGAAGAGTGGCGAAATCAAATACGGCATGGCGAAGTACCTTCGTGACGCCCTCCCCCACGCTTCCTTCATCGGCTTCACCGGAACTCCGATTGAGTTGGGGGACAAGAACACCCCAGCCGTTTTCGGGAATTATATCGACCGTTACGACATCTTGCGGGCTGTAGAGGACAAGGCGACTGTCCCCATCTACTACGAATCCCGCCTGGCGAAGATCGAACTCAACGAAGAAGAAAAACCAAAGATCGACCCCGATTTCGAAGAGATCACAGAAGGCGAAGAGGAAACAGAGAAGCAGAAGCTCAAAACGAAGTGGGCTGCCCTGGAAGCCATGGTTGGCACGGAAAAGCGAATCGGGCTCGTTGCCGAAGATCTGGTGGATCATTTCGAGAAGCGTCTCGAAGCCTTGGAAGGCAAGGGAATGATCGTCTGCATGTCGCGCCGTATCTGCGTTGACATGTACGAAGCGATTCGAAGGCTGCGTCCCGACTGGCACAGCGAGGAAGATGACAAGGGTGCGATAAAAATAGTGATGAGCGGTTCTGCATCCGATGATATTTCATGGCAGCCCCATATCCGGACGAAATTGGCGCGTGAGAGCATTGCAAAGCGATTCAAAGACCCAGCCGATTCTTTGAAACTCGTGATCGTTAGAGATATGTGGTTAACAGGGTTCGATTGCCCCAGCATGCATACGATGTACCTGGACAAGCCCATGGCCGGGCACAACCTGATGCAGGCGATTGCACGGGTAAACCGTGTGTTCAAGGACAAGCCCGGCGGCTTGGTCGTCGACTATCTGGGGATTGCTGACGCCTTGCGCAACGCCCTCCGAACCTACACAGCAAGTGGCGGTAAGGGACAAGCGACTGTTGATCTGGATCAGGCAGCGGCTGTTTTGATCGAAAAATACGAGATCGTTCGTGATCTTCTGCACGGATTCGATTACCGATCTATCCTGACCATTGAGGCGGGCCAACGAATGGCCGCAATCGCAAAGGCGATGGAGTTTATTCTCGATCAGCCGGATGGCAAGAAGCGATTCCTCCAAGCGGTGGCCGCACTTTCCAAGGCCTTTGCTCTTGCTGTGCCTCATGAAAAGGCGATGGCTGTTCGCGACGAAGTCGGGTTATTCCAGGAAATCCGTTCCGCCATGGTCAAGGCTACAGTATCGGATTCTGAACGAACACCTGATGAACTCGAATCCGCGATTCGCCAGCTCGTATCACGCGCGGTCTACTCAACTGAAGTTGTCGATATCTTCGCAGCGGCTGGTTTGGACAAGCCGGACATTTCGATTCTCTCTGATGACTTTCTTGCTGAGATCAAACAGTTGCCGCAGCGTAATCTGGCTCTGGAACTCCTCAAGAAACTGATCAACGATGAAATCAAGACCCACATGCGGAAGAATGTCGTACAAGCCCGTTCCTTCGCTGAGATGCTTGATGATGCCGTACGAAAATATCAAAACCGTGCAATTGAAGCTGCAGAAGTGATCGACGAGCTGATTCGGCTGGCGAAAGATCTGCGAAAGGCTCAATCACGAGGCCAAGACTTAGGATTAACTGATGACGAAGTCGCTTTCTACGACGCCCTTTCCGACAACAACAGCGCCAAAGATCTGATGGGCGACGAACAACTCAGGTTCCTCGCTCAAGAGCTGGTGAACCGAGTCAAGCAGAACGTTTCCATTGACTGGCAGGTCCGCGAAAACGCCCGCGCCCAAATTCGTGTTCTGGTAAAGCGAATCCTTCGCAAGTATGGTTACCCACCGGATATGGCGCAGCGGGCAACAGAGTTGGTGCTTGAACAGACGGAAGTGCTTTGTAAGGATTGGGCAGGGCTATAGGTACGAATATTCAATCCGTAGCTTCGAATTCTGAACAATTTCAGTATGACGGTATTGGCGAAAGACCTCTCGGAGAAGTGATGACGAACATCTTTAGAATCGTGTGACCATTGTGGAGTGGAGGTTTTGGGAATGGACTATGATCGTGTCCCTGAGGATGAACTCACAACATCGGAACTAACAAACGAAAGCAAACAGGATTCTCCCTCCGTCGTGCTCGAGGTTGAGCTTGATCGGAAGATCAACTTCGCCCTGCAGCAGAACGACGTTCCTGTGATCAAATCAATCCACCTCACGAATCGCACGGAACAGATCCTAACTGATATTACCCTATTAATTACCCCAGACCCTCAGTACGCCACCCCCTGGTCCACCCACCTTATCCGATTGGGTGCTGGGGAAACTTACAATATTCACACAATCGATCTACAGCTGTCCCCTCAGTTCCTTGGAAATCTCACTGAGCGTATGCATGGGGCACTGCATTTCACGGTCAAGGCAGGCACAACACCGATCCTTGAGGCAACCGAACCAGTTGACCTCCTTGCACGTGATGAATGGGGCGGACTGAGTTCTCTTCCTTCCATCCTTGCTGCTTTCGTGTTACCCAATCATCCAGCGATTGACCCCTACCTAACAAAGGCTGCATCCATCCTGGAACAGTGGACAGGTGATCCTTCGCTGAGTGGCTATCAGACCAAGAATCCTCAACGTGCGCTCACGACAGTCGCCGCGATCTATGAAGCGATCCGATCACAAGGATTGACCTATTCCAACCCGCTTACAAGTTTTGAGGAGGAGGGGCAGCGTGTCCGCTTCCCTGATCGCATTACCGAGGGTGGAATAGCTACTTGTTTGGATGTGGCATTACTGGCGGCGGGGTGTCTTGAGCAGGCGGGCTTGAATGCTCTTGTGATCCTCGTTCAGGGGCATGCGTTCACGGGTGCCTGGCTGAACGATACATGCTTCAATGAGCCAGCAGAGTTTGATCCGATTCGTCTGCGAAAGCGTGTTGATCTACGCGAGATTGTGGTCTTCGACCCGACATTTGCCACTTCCCGCCCCAGCCCCGACTTCGACCATACGGTCACTGAGGCCAGGAAGCGTTTGGCAGACGTTGACAACTATCAATGTGTCATCGATATAAAACGATCACGGAAATCTCAGGTTAGACCTCTACCTGAACGAGTTGAAACCACTCTTTCAACCACGTCCGAGGAGGCAGAGAGCGTCCGCGCTCCGAAGCTTCCCCACATCCCAAGCCAGACTGAATTCAGCGGGAAAATCGAGGAATCGGAATCGGCGGCATCGCGCCTTGACCGTTGGCAACGAAAGCTGCTGGACCTCACCCTTCGCAACAGGCTTCTCAACTTCAGACCAACGAAGAAAACCCTCCCTCTCCTATGTCCTGACCTTCCCACCCTTGAGGACATGCTCGCGGAAGGTGCCAAGTTCTCGTTACTGCCAAAGTTGCGTGAATTCAGCGATAACGACCCGAGGTATGCGACGGTTCATGCACAGCGTACTGGCGATGAGGCTATTAAAAACGCGCTTCTCGAGGAAATGCAGTCCAGGAGACTTCATTTCGATCTGACAGAAAGTGACTTAAACAGCCGTCTGGTTGATGTCTACCGGTCTGCCCGGACAGCTCTTGAAGAAGGCGGGTCGAGTGCATTGTACCTGGCATTGGGATTCTTGTCATGGTACGAGACAGAACGAAGTGAAACCCCACGCAAAGCTCCTCTGCTGCTGCTTCCCATCGAGCTGAAACGCGAATCCGTTCTGCATGGTTACACCCTCCAACTCATCACGGACGATCCTCGAATCAACGTGACCCTCCTCGAACTGTTGAAGAAGGATTTCGGGATTGAGATCACCGGGATGGACCCGCTCCCCCTGGATGAGTCCGGACTTGATGTTCACCTCATCTTCCGCACGATCCGTGAGAAGGTTCGTGACATTGATCGCTGGGAAGTTTTGGAAGAAGCCCAAGTCGGTTTCTTCACCTTCGCGAAGTTCCTGATGTGGCGGGACATTGTTGAGCGTTCGGCGGACCTGCTGAGCAATAGTGTTGTTGATCATCTCGTGAATCATCCAGGTGAAGACTACGATCCGGATGGCGAGTTCCCTGATCCCGCAACTCTGGATGATGACAGGAAGCCGACTGACACATTCTGCCCTCTCGAATCAGACTCTTCTCAGCTTGCTGCCGTATTTGCGGCTGCAGAGGGTCGGAGTTTCATCCTCGAAGGTCCTCCGGGAACTGGTAAGTCTCAGACGATCACCAACATCATCGCGCACTCTTTGACCATCGGTAAAACGGTCCTCTTCGTGTCAGAAAAGATGGCTGCATTGAGTGTGGTGCAGAGACGCCTGAACCAGATCGGCCTGGGTGACTTTTGCCTTGAGCTCCACTCCAACAAAGCTAATAAGAATGAGGTTATCGGACAGCTTTCTAACTCGCTGAACGCTATCACTCAGTTCAGTCAGGAGGTCTGGGAGGAGGAGGCTGAACGTCTTGAGAGGAAACGCGCCGAGCTGAATGCCTACGTGCGTGCCCTCCACACGATCCGATCGACAGGTGAATCCGTGTTCCAGGCGGTATCACGATTGATCGGGTTGAAGGATGTGCCCAGGATACCTCTGGACTGGGTGTTGAGTGGCTCCCTCAACCGACAACGACTTACTGCGCTTCGTGAGTGTGTTGATGGAATGGCAGTCACCGGTGAAGCGTGCGGTGGTCCTAATGACCATCCCTGGTTTGCCATGCACTACTCCGACTGGTCCGCACACTGGCAAGATGGTTTCGAACACGCTCTTCAGGAGTTCAAGGGAAAGTGCGAAACACTTCAAACCGCTTCAGCAGATATTGCAGACCGCTTCTTCCAGGTTACAGCAGAGACATGGTCGCTGGACGAACTTGAGGCTGTGGAACAATCGACCGCTCAGTTTCTTGATCCACCCTCATTCCAACCAGTCCTCCTTACCCACTCTTCCTGGAATGAGTTGAAGGACGCGATCTCGCATTGGTTGACGCATGGCCGTGCCCGCGATCAAATCCGTGCGAAGGTGCGGGAGAGGTTCCGGGATAAAATCATTGAACTCCCCCTGGAATCCCTGCTCGACCAGCTCCACCAAGCAGAGAACGGATGGACTTTGGCAGGATGGTGGAAAAGGCGTCCGATCCGGAAGGCTCTGGCAGGTGTCTCGAATAATGGCAAGAAACCGAAGAAAGATGAGATCGAGTTGCTGCTGAATGATGCCCTCGACTACCAGCGTGAACAGCAGCTTCTCAACAGTGTGAGTGTGCAAGCCAACGAAGTGCTTGGGCTGCATTGGCAGAACGGGGATGCAAACTGGGACAAAGTTGAATCCATAGTTGAATGGATCAGTATCTTGCGAACTCAAGTGCAACGTCTGGCGGGTGATGATTTTGACCGAGCAACTTCACTACGTGAGAATTGGGCGCGAATTCTTACTGAAGGCCATGATCATTTAGTATCTGGTGGAGGGCTTTACAGTCGGTTGAAGACCTTCAATGAGGCGTGTGCAGATTTTTCTGAAGCTCGTACCTCATTGATCGACCTCGCTTCCATCGCACCGGAGTTGGCTTGGGGCAGTGGTACCGATAAAGGAACGATCCAACGCCATCTGCAACAAACTGAACTGTGGCTTAAGGCCATGAGCAAACTCCGTAACTGGACCGCATGGCTGCGCAAACGTGAAGAGGCGCTATCGCTTGACCTGTCTTCTATCGTTGAAGCCTATGAGTCAGGCACGATCCAGACCTCGCAGCTTCGGCGTGTCTTCGAACGGAACTTCACGGAGTGGTGGTACAATGCTGTCGTCGACACCGAGTCTGTTCTCCGACAGTTCTCCTCCGCCGAACACGAGCAGAAGATTCAGCAGTTCAAGGAAATTGATGCAAAATACACCGAGCTGACGAAAGCACTCATCCGCGCAAAGCTTGGGGAGAAGATTCCGAGGAACTCACACATCGATATGCCGACCAGTGAGCTTGGCATTCTGAAGCGTGAGATCAATAAGCGCCGGGCTCACATGGCCGTCAGGAAGTTATTCCAAAGTATCCCAGGACTACTCCCCAGGTTGAAACCTTGCCTCCTCATGAGTCCAATCTCCGTGGCCCAGTACCTTGATTCGAAGTACCCACCTTTTGACCTGGTCGTCTTCGACGAAGCATCCCAGATTCCGGTATGGGATGCGATTGGGGCCATCGCTCGTGGCAAACAAACTGTGGTAGTGGGTGACCCGAAGCAGTTGCCGCCTACCAATTTCTTCAACCGGTCTGACGATGAGGACTTCGACGAGGACAACAATCTTGATGAGGGAATTGAGAGCATCCTGGACGAATGCTTCGGCGCCGGTATCCCGTTGCGAACCCTGGATTGGCATTACCGCAGCCGTCACGAAAGTCTGATCACCTTCAGCAACTACAGCTACTATGGGAACCGTCTGTTCACTTTCCCCTCCCCCGACCTCACTGAGATGGGAGTGCGATGGATTCATGTCCCGGATGGTGTGTACGATAAGGGCAAATCGAGAACGAACAAGGCAGAAGCGAAGGCTGTTGTTCGCGAGGTGCTCAACCGACTGCATGACGTTCAATTGTCCAAATTTTCCATCGGCATTGTCACGTTCAGCCAGGCACAACAAAAGCTGATTGAGGACTTACTCGATGAGGAACGTAGGCAGGATGAGTCCCTTGAAGCGTTCTTCGGTGATAGCTGCCTGGAACCCGTGTTCGTCAAGAACCTGGAAAATGTCCAGGGTGACGAACGGGATGTGATCCTCTTCTCCATCTGTTATGGTCCCGATCTCACTGGAAATGTCTCCATGAATTTTGGTCCGATGAACAAGGATGGCGGAGAGCGTCGGCTGAACGTTGCCATCACAAGGTCACGGCGCGAAGTGCTGGTATTCTCGACCTTGCAAGCCGACCAGATTGACCTCGCTCGCACCCAGGCACGTGGTGTGAAAGATTTGAAGTTGTTCATGAACTACGCTCAACGAGGTACATCCGCGATCGCAGAAGCAGTACAGCTCGATCCGGAAGCCGATTTCGACTCGCCCTTTGAAGAGGAAGTGTTTAACGTGTTGGATCGTCGGGGCTACCAGGTTCACAAACAAGTAGGAACCGCTCGGTACCGCATTGACCTCGCTATCGTTGATTCGGAAGCTCCGGGCCGCTACCTGCTCGGCGTGGAATGCGATGGGGCGATGTATCATCGGGCCAAGACCGCCAGGGACCGTGACAAGCTCCGGGAATCGGTGCTTCGTGGCCTTGGCTGGAAGCTCCACCGCATCTGGTCTTCCGATTGGTGGCATGACCCACAGCATGAGATGAAGAAGCTTGATGCAGCGATCGAAGAGGCGAAACGAACCCGAAATGAGAGTTCCGTTGTTCCGCCATCTTCGCCAGATGTCACAGCGAACATTGAGACGCAAGCAGAACAATCACCTATCCACTACGCACAAGCGCCGGCAGCCATACCAGACACACCGACATTCCCTGTTTACAAGCCACTGCCTGTGATCGTGATCGTCTGGCAGCCAGAAGAGTTCTACTTCTATAACTCTGGAAACATGATCCGGCAGAAGCTATTCGAGGTGGTCCAAAGTGAAGCGCCTATCAGCCTGAACCTGGCAGCGAAGCGTGTGGCTGGGTTCTGGAACTTCAAACGAGTCACGGCGAAAACCGTGGACCATGTCCGTCGGCTGATCCCACGTGAAGAAATACATGTACAGGAGACCAGGAACGGTGTGTTCCTCTGGTCCAGTGAACAGTCACCTGAGACTTACGAGGGCTTCCGCGTTCCGGGCAGCGACAAGCAGTCGCTCCGTGACGCAGATGATCTCCCCCTTGAAGAGATCGCCAATGCCATCCTCTATATCCTTGCAGACCAGATCAGCGCTCCGCGGGAGGAACTTGTCCGTGCTACTGCCCATCTCTTCGGATTCCAGCGGATCGGTACGAAGGTTGAGGGGCGGATTAGAAAAGCACTCAGTATGCTGGAACATTTAAAAAAAGTGAAGGAAAATGATTCTGGACTCACGCTTGGATGAGTATGGAGCAGGTTTTTCCTGTTACCCCTTTCGATTGGCTACCGACAGCATAGCTGACAGTAGATGGGTCGATTGGGAAGTCCGTGAGAGCGTCGCGATGGGAAAAGGCATCGTAGCAATGTACAAAGGAGATACTCCACCTGCACGCCTCCCAAAAAGCATTACCGAAAACAATGTGACAGTTGTTCCTTGGAATCAGAAGGAGCTGTCCAAGGCCATACGCAAAGAATCCGAAAATCGATGATGATTCCAGTTGAGGAAAGACAAAGCTGTCACTCTACCCGAGAAATATTGGGATGGGAGACAGAAAGGGGCTATACCATGCCGATCACCATCAAGGGACGAGACTACGCTGTCAAAGATGTGTTCAGTGACAGTTTCTATTTTGAGATACCGCATTACCAAAGACCTTATGCCTGGGGCGAAGACCACGCGATCGCACTTGTGGATGATCTGACCGAAGCAATGAATAGACACTCTTTAAATGGTAGTGGTCCAGATCCGTATTTCCTCGGCAGCGTAGTCCTAATAAAGACGGAAGACAATCAGCATGCGTGGGTAGTGGATGGCCAGCAGCGTCTGACAACACTGACCATACTGCTGGCCGTGATCCGTGATCTCGCTAAGGGCCAGTCTCTTTCTAAAGACATTGAACCTTTGATCATGGAGAGGGGAAATCGTGTGACAGGCACGAAAAATCGTTTCCGACTCGCCGTTCGAGAACGTGACCGGGAGTTTTTCATGAATCATATTCAGGCTGCTGATTCCCTTGAGCCACTTTTCTCGTTTGATGAAGCAACACTATCCGATCCCCGTAAGAACATGAGAAACAATGCATGGAAGATCCGCGAAAAGCTAAAGAACGCAAGTCTTGAAGAATTAGAACAGTTGGCAGGATACCTTAGTCAACGTTGTTCGCTAGTCGTGGTTTCAACACCTGACATGGGATCAGCCTACAGAATTTTCTCAGTTCTAAATGACCGCGGCATGCAGCTGACTCACAGCGATATACTCAAGGCAAATATAATCGGGAAGATACCGGATCATGAGCAGGATCCATATTCGAAAAAGTGGGAGGATTTGGAAGACATGGTCGGAAGAGACGAATTCAAAGACCTTTTCTCCCACATCCGCACTATCATAATAAAAAAGAAGGCACAGAACGTTCTGCGTGAATTTCAAGAAGACATTCTCCCAAAACTGCCCCCGAAACAGTTCATCGACAACCTCGTGAAGCCACATGCGGAAGCGTTTGACCAGATAATTCATGCGAGTTTTGAAAGCACCACTAATGCTGAAGCTATCAACCAAAAATTGCGCTGGTTGAATCAGATCGACAATTTCGATTGGATGCCCCCCGCGATCTTATTCTTGGCGACCCACCTGCATGAGTCAGACAAGATTCTTGCCTTCCTGAAGGGATTGGATCGCCTAGCGAGTGCTATGTTAATCATGCGATCAAACGTGAATTATCGCATCGAACGATATGCAGGTGTGATCACCTCCATCGAAGAAGGTACTGTGCTTTCAGAAGTGGGTTCGTCATTGGATCTTACTGAGGACGAGAAGAAGGCCACAAGGGAGTCACTGAACGCAGATGTATATACTGTCCGCGCTATCGTTAAGTATGTACTTCTCCGGTTAGACGAGAAGCTCAGCTCTGGCGAAGCTACCTACAATCATGCCACGATTTCCGTTGAGCACGTTCTGCCACAAAGTCCCAATCCTAGGAGTCAATGGATGGAGTGGTTCTCAAATGACGAGGATCGGGAATTCTGGACCCACAAGCTCGCTAATCTGGTTCTGTTGAATCGTCGTAAAAATAGCGAAGCACGGAATTTTGAATTCGACAAGAAGAAAAAAACATACTTTACCACTGATGACCAAGGCAGTTCTCCGTTTACGTTGACGTCTCAGGTGATCGGTGCTACCGAATGGACTCCCGAAGTACTTGAAGAGAGACAAAAGCATCTGGTACGGAAGCTTGAATCACTGTGGGCGCTTAAGGCTCAGGTTACACCTCCTACGCAACACCCCGCATGATCGGGGGTAGTGAACATAGTCAGAGAAGGTGTAATTTCCATCAGGTCGGGGAGGTTTGGGTTCTAATAAATTATTGGTATTATCCTGGATTGGCCTGCTAATAGGAGCAACAGAAAGGGCGGTTTAATTTGGGTTGATTTGTAAGGAGAACCCGATACCCACCAGTCGAACGTTGGTCCAGAAGCAGGAATGTGGAAATTGTGCTCCGTTTGCTCCGGGGCGAGTTCTGCCTAGTTAAAATGCATCTGTCGTTAATATGCTCTTTAAGAAAGGCGATGCTATGGCGTTTTGTTGCGGCAGAGCCGCTGTCATCGGGAACGACAAGACGATCCTGGGTGGCGCGGGGCTTGAAAGGCGAGTTTGACTCATTCTTGGAGTAAATTCGACGTAATAAGACGTAGGAATCCAGTCTTCCCTACTGCACGAACTGGGTGAAAGAACGATACGGCGACAGAATGAATTACGCCGCACGCCTGCCATATCGGTGATGAAGCCCGCCGAGAATCGGCATCTCGACAACTTCTCCCCCACTCGGATGCTCAACATCACGCGGCTCCGGGCAGTCTTTATCCAGCGACATATGCGTTCGCGATGGATTGTAGTACTCATCAACGTATTGCCGCAGGATTCTTAGCAAGTGCGCTTTGTTAAACACGATGACATGATCTGTGCATTCCCGCCGGATCGATCCGATCACCCGTTCGCAATATGCATTCTGCCAGGGTGACCTGAATGAGGTTCGTACCTATTTGATCCCGGTCGCGTTGACTCGCTGTGTGAACTCAGCTCCGTAGATCGAGTCATTGTCGCGAAGCAGGTATTTCGGGGTCGAGTCCCACGGAAACGCTTCGATGACTTGCTGACCGGTCCAAGCTGCCGTTGGAGAGTCCGTCACATTGTAATGGACGATTTTCCGCCGATCATGGGATAGGACTACGAGGACGTACAGGAGCTTAAAGGTGACCGTCGGAACGACGAAGAAGTCCATGGATGCCAGATCATGGACATGGTTATCCAGAAAAGTACGCTACGTCTGCGAGGGGGGCTTTCTCTGTTTGACCATGTATCGTCGGACTGTTGCCTGGGAGACTTCAATCCCAAGTTTCAAGAGCTCACCATGAATACGTGGCGCTCCCCAGAGATGGTTGGCCTGGCTCATATCACGAATCAGGTTTCTGATTTCAGGATTGATGCGATTCCTGCCCATCCTTCGCGGACGACTTTTCCATCGCCAGAACAGTTTGAATCCCTGCCGGTGCCATTTGATGACGGTTTCTGGTTTCACGATGTAGAGTGCGTCTTTCCAGCTCTTCAGAATCCTGACTAACAATACGAATATCAGGCGATCTGGTCTTTTCAAACGTGGCTTCTTGGCATTACGTTGTAGAATCGTGATTTGATGTCGGGGTAGCAGGTTTTCTAACATCAATTGCTCACGAGATTGAAAGCCGTTTCGAAGCGTTTTCAGCAGTGCTTTGAGTGAATTTATCATGAAATGAAGGTATCAGTGAAATCGCTGAGACCCAATAGTGATGCGGCGGATGGAATTTTGACGAGGGACACCCGGGTAGGCATTGAAGATTCCGTCGTTGCTTTGGACCATTCGGATACTGTGCCAGTATTGATCAGCAACTCCCGTCTGCGCATTGAGCTGAAGATCGGCTGTGTACCTCCCCAGCTCCAGAGGTGACTGAGCATGAATTCTTCCAACCAGTACATCCGGGAGCTGTGAGTCTTCCGGACCGGTTCCAGTCCCATAGTTCCCGTAATAGGTGTCAGAGTTTAAGGCTTCGTTGAGATTGAAGTTTGCTACTGGTACGACTGTTTCGTCCCCGATTAAAGCAATATAACGGAAATGTCCTTCATAATCCCCAAAACCGTCACCATCCTCGATCCTTCTCGACCCGACAGATTGATAGAGTTCCTTCAGAAAGCTGTAGTTATTCAAGTTATAAGTTGCGTTGTAGTCAGTAAAGTGGTTTAGGTTTACTACCAGTACATCGTACCCATGAGTATCACGGATGTGCTCTGCATAACTCTCGAGCTGGCTCGTAGGGAGATTCTCGTTTCCCGAGTCGTAGAAAAAGTCACCGCCTGTCAGGATCACATAGTCCGCATACCATGTTCCGGCGAATTGTGCGGGACTTCCAGCAATCGGATCACCGTTTTCATCGAGTGCGCTGTACCGGATGATCGGACCCTGTACGATAGGAAGATCGCCCACAGTCGCGAGAGGTGATTCGTAGTTGATGACGGAGTGTTCCAGGATACGACCAAAGGCATTTTTCTGGTGCAGCAGCGTCCCGGGACTCGTCGGAGTTACTGTGATAATTGCACTTTTTACGATACGATAAACATTGTCTTTCGGGTTGTATTGTATTGGGTTGATGTAGAGAGATGCTACGTTCTGCGATCTGAACAGGTAGGGTGTTGCGATCTCAACTTGTTCCACTGGGAACCACTGATTCATCCCGTAGACCTGCGTGTCCTTGAGATAGGATTCATGACACCCCGAAGCGTCATAGACCAGCTCAGGCTTGGGATAGAGAACGGGCCATTGATCAAATTCTTCATATTCGACCTGTGCGATCTCCACCTCCACTGCTGAACATTCAGGAAGCGCAATCAGCTCTGCATGCGAGGGAACTTCAGGATATCCCTTCGGGAGCAGGACAGCTTGTTTGTAGAGATGTAGCCGTCTTTCACCATTAATATCTGTGTAGTGAATCCCAGGCAGGGTATATGAGAATGAGATTTCATTGGGATTGTTCGCCAACATCTGAATTACTGGATCAGCTTCATCATTTCCATCGAATCCGAACCATTCACTTGCATGTACACTGGCAGCGAGTGCCAGGAGCAGAATGAGTGCAAGACTTCTCGAATAAATCGACATGGGTTACTCCATTTGGTTGATTGGCGCGCTACTTCAGGAGGACCAGCTTCGCTGGTTTCCCGTCTTCTGTTTTGACGAAATAGACACCTGTACCGAGTCCGGACATGTTGAAACTCTGGGTTCCTCC
>Ga0068714_10002137_pt1 | contig 26266 bp, 23 predicted proteins | sample MTBNYHSulfiMetaG_FD_62988 | JGI IMG/M metagenome (GOLD analysis project Ga0068714, IMG submission 62988) | Enrichment culture microbial communities from rom New York Harbor, USA that are MTBE-degrading - MTBE-NYH (New York Harbor Sulfidogenic)... | ecosystem: Environmental > Aquatic > Marine >... | reverse complement strand
TGATTTCCTCGTCCTGCTCAAACCGGGTGAGGGCCTGGTCCAGTTCCGTGGTGAGCGTACGGCTGAGCGCATTGAGCCTTTCCAGGCGGTTCAGGGTGATAATGCCAGCACCCTCCTGCTTTTCTACCAGGACTGTCTCATAAGGCAAGGCTTGACTCCCTGAAGATAAGATGCCACCATTATGCCCGAATTTTCTGCTTTAATGCAAATCGCGGAAACCAGAGTAACCTTGACTGAGATGGTGTGGAATGTTAACATCACTTTATAAGGTGCGTTCTTTTTGTGGGGTGGGGGGAGCGACTCAACCATTGTAGTTTGATTTTTAATTGAAGGAGGAGGCAAATTATGGCCACCGCTGATGCTTATGCCGTTCTGGCGGAAAGACACGGATATCCGAAATCAGCCCGCTACCTGCGTATCCTTGAATTCCTGATGACACCACAGCAAGCTCGTATTGCGGCTGACCTGCCATCAACACCGGAAGAAATCGCGGAAAGGCAGGGCATCCCTCTTGAGATGGTGAATTCAGAAATAGAAGCTCTCTTTCGTAAAGGGGTGGTCTTTCCTAAAAACTTTGAAACTCGGGAATTCCCCCGTTTTGCCCGGAGTGTTGCGCAGCTCCATGATGCTACCCAGTCCATCCTGGATATTGAATTATATGACGATGAGACCAAAAAGGAGCTTTTCCGACTCTGGGAGGATTTCTGTGAGGAGGAGTGGTACCCGGACCGGATGGCTGATATGGACAGGCTGGTCAATCCCCCGATGAGGATTGTCGCTGCCTACCGTGCCATAAAGGACCTGCCAGATGTGCAGCCTTTTGAAGATATGAGACAGATACTGAAAGCCCAGGAAAGCATTGATGTCTGTTCCTGTACCTGCCGTAAGCGTCGCACTACACTGGGTATGGACTGCGAGCATTCCCACGATGTTAACTGTTTCCAGTTTAACCGGGGAGCGGAATACGCCACTATCAGGGGTACTGGTCGCAGACTTACCTACGAACAGGCGCTAGAGCTGGTGGACGAGATTGAGGAAGACGGCCTGGTGCATAACTGGCGTAACGACCGTGGTATGCACATGACCGTTTTCTGTAGCTGCTGCATCGATTGCTGTATGATATGGCACCCGATAGATACCCACCAGAAAAATATCGGGATGTACTGGGCCAAGAGCCGTTTCCAGGCCGAGGTTGACCCGGAACTCTGTAATGGTTGTCAGACCTGCGTTGACCGCTGTATGTTTGATGCTATTGAGATGGTCAAAGCTCCTGGCTCCAAGAAGCTCAAGGCAACTGTTGACCCGGAGAAGTGTTTTGGCTGCGGGGTTTGTGTCCTCAAATGCGAACCGGCTGCCCTGCATATGAAGACGGTCAGGCCGCCGGAGCACATCCCTGAAGTGGGGGCAGCCCTGGGTCACTAGACCTTAGTTGTGTAAATCCGTGCTACAATCGAGATTCTTCGCTTCGCTCAGAATGACAGACGTAAAATGTAACCAAGAGCGAAGCGAAGGGTCTCATCGCCCAGAACATGTTAACACCTATTTCTGCAACCAGGCACTAGGTCAGGAGAACTAGTGCTTAATAGACAACCTGCTCTTCTGTGAGTTGATTAATCTCCTCCTGTGTCATGCCCAGCAGTTCACCCAGGACATACTGGTTGTGCTGACCAAGGAGTGGTGCTGATTGGGGAGTTTTGGTGGGTGTGGCCGAGAACATCCAGGGTGGCCTTACCACTAACCTCTTGCCAAACTCCGGATGCTCTATCTCACAGAAGATATCTCGCTGCTGGATATAGGGGTCTTTGGCGACCATTTCGCCACTAAGGGTAGGTGTTGCTGCTACCCCCGCTTTTTGCAGAGCTTCGGTTACTTCATATTCAGTGTGTTGTCTGGTCCATTCTGAGATAAAATTATCCAGCTCCACCTGGTTCTGCCAGCGGCTTAGAGCATCGCTGAACCTGCTATCTCTGGCCCAGCCTGGGTTTCCCATCACCTGACATAAAGAATGCCATTCGTCCTCAGTAGCCACGGCAATGGTCACCCAGCGGCCTTCATCACGGCAGGGGTAGCAATTGTGAGGGGCCATGCTCTGGTCGCGGTTACCCATTCGTTCAACTATCCTGCGGTTCATGGTGTAGTCCATGAGCACATCGCCGGCCAGACAGCTAATGGCTTCAGCGGAGGAGAGGTCGATGTGCTGGCCTTTGCCGGTGCGCTGGTGGTAGTTCAGGGCAGCCAGTATGATAAAGGCAGAGGTTGTGGCTACCCTGGTATCGATAGCTCCGCTGAGGGTGCTGGGTGGTCCATCCGGGTAGCCGGAAGCATAGGCCAGGCCACTGATAGACGAGAATGTGGGGGCATAACCCACATGGGTACGTTCTGGTCCGGTGGCACCCAGGGCTGATGAGGAGAGCATGATGATGTCGGGTTTGACTTCCCTCAGGGCTTCGTAGCCCAGGCCCAGTCTGTCCATTACGCCGGGTCTCATGTTCTGGGTGACCACATCGGCTGTCTTGACCAGCCTCTTGATGATTTCGATGGCTTTGGGCTTGGTCAGGTCCAGCGTCACGCTTAGCTTGTTGAGATTCATGTCATTGAAGACGGTTGAAGAATTAGGACTGCCGGCGGTAGGCCCAGACATGAGCGAGCGGAGTCTGGTATGGTCGGGACGCCTGGCGCTTTCTACTTTTATTATCTCGGCTCCCAGCAGTGCCAGCATCAGGGTGGCGTAGGGTCCGGCCCAGGCCCAGGTAAAATCAACTATTCTTATTCCATCAAGAGGGTGCTTGTTCATTTTTATATTCTCCTTGATTAGATAACTCCGGCGGCTTTCATCCTGACTAAATCATCCCTGGTATAGCCCAAGCGCTGGCAGTAGATTTCCTCATTGTGCTCGCCCAGGAGCGGGGCAGCCCGACTCGCCTGCCACGGGGACTCGGAGAGCTTGTAGGAGGTTGACGGGTAGCTCAGCTTGCCGGCCTCCGGATGGTCAATCTCGACGAAAAATTTTCGCTCCTGGTACTGTGGCGAGTCCCAGACGTCTGCGGCTGAATTGACCGGTCCAATCGGACAGCTAAAGCTCTGACCCTGGTGGTAAATCTCCTCCCTGGTATGCTGTCTCATCCATTCCTCGATTAAGGGCTGAAGTTCAGGGGCATTCTCGGAGCGGGCGAACTCATCTTTGGTCTTCTCTCCCAGTGCCCACTCGGGGTTTCCCATGAGCTTGACCAGGGCTTCCCACTGATGTTGCTGGGGAGCCGTAATGACTACATAACCATCCTTGCAGGGTACCAGCCCTCCCAGCATGCCGTGGCGTCGGCTGCCTGCCTCCGGGTCGTTGGCAAAGGTGCCAATATCTACCCTGTCCAGCGAGATGAGGGCATCTTCTTTGGAGACGTCGATATGCTGGCCAATACCGCTGAGACCTTGCTGATACAGGGCGGCCATGGTGGCTACGGCGGCGCTGAGGCCAGCATCGTAATCACCGACGTATCCGCCACCCCTGACGGGAGGTTTGATTGCCTGGCCCTCTTTGACAGATGCCGGTATCGAGTAGGAGAAGTAGGCCTGCCCGCTCATGTGGTAGGTGTTAAGGTGATAAGCCTTGTATCCCCGGTAGGGCCCGGTCTGCCCGTAGGGTGTTATCGAGGTCATGATGAGGGACGGGTTTATTTTCTTCAGGTCTTCGTATCCCAGCCCCAGTTGCTCCATCGTGCCGGGCGTGGTATCTTCAATCAGGATGTGGGCGTCTTTAACCAGGCCGGTGAAGATTTTCTTACCTGTCGGTGTCCCCGGGTTTAAGGTTATGCCCAGCTTGCTGGTATTGAGGTAGAGGAAGAGACCGCTGCGCTCGGGGTGGGGAATATCATTAAGAAAGGGCCCGCGTCGGCGTGCTTCATCACCAGTTCCGGGTTTCTCAATTTTGATGACTTCAGCACCGAGGTCGGCCATGAGCTTGGCGCAGTAGGGCCCGCTGACCATATCACAGTATTCTATTACCTTAACCCCGGCCAAGGCTGAATCACTCATATTAAAGACCTCCTGCTTTCGAAGTAGCTCTGCTTGCTTATTTCCCCTTAAATACTGGCTCCCTTTTCTCCACGAAGGCTATGGCCCCTTCTTTGTGGTCCTCGGTGTCCCATAGCTCTTTGACCAGCGAGCCAACGTATTCCAGGGTCTCCTCCAGGGTCATACTCAGTCCTTCGTAGATAGCCTTTTTTGCCCTTTTGATAGCTAAAGGTGGGCCCTTGGCCAGTTTCTCGGCCAGTTCCCTGGTGGCACTCTCCAGTTCATCATGAGGTACCACCATGGTCACCAGACCGATGCGCTCGGCCTCTCTGGCGTCAACCATATCCCCTGTCCATATCATCTGGCAGGCCTTGTCTATGCCGACCAGTCTTGGCAGGAAGAAGGTGCCGCCCATGGCCGGGATAAGCCCTCTTCGGATAAAGACCTCGGCGAACCTGGCCTGGTCTGAGGCTATCCTGATATCGCAGGCGCAGGCAAAGTCAAGCCCTCCCCCAACGGCTACGCCGTTAATGGCGGCGATTATTGGTTTCTCAAATTTTTGTAAAACGAGGGGGAGCAGGACATTGCCTGCTTCTGGATTGCTTTCTGTCCGTCTGCCGCCCGGCTGTTCAAAACCTTGCGCCATGGCTTTCACATCGGCGCCAGCACAGAAGGCGCGGCCTGTCCCGGTGATAACCAGTACCCTTACGTTATCATCTTTGGCGGCATCTTCCACTGCCCTGTTTATGCTCCGGTTCATTTCAGGACTGAAAGAGTTCATTCTGTCCGGTCGGTTCAGGGTGATGGTGGCGATGCCTTCTTCCTTGGTGTAGATAATACCCTCGTACTCCATTTTCAAACTCCCTTCTTCTTAATCATTCCTGTCCTGGCTGACAAAACAGATGCAATTTTCAGCCCAAAGCCCACTCCTCAGGAAACACGATTTTCCTTTCATAGTTAAGGAAGGCCGACCGCAGGGTAGCCAGACCTACTTCTTCCATCTGGATGTATACCGGGCGTCTGCCTATCTCAACCAGAGCGTGGGCATCCGAGCCCTGAATACAGGCATATTTCCTGGGGTAACCACGCACCTGGCCGGTATTCCACAGACCTTTGTTTTGAGGTACGGTAAGCTCAAGGGCGCTGAGATACTGACACTCATGGATACTCATCTTAACGTGCCGCGGTTCGCTGGTCTCCAGAAATCCACTGGGCCACCGCTCAATATGAGCGGCGATAGCCATCCCCCCTTGCTCTTCTATTTTTTCACAGACCTTGGCCATGCCACCATGAGCCACACTGATGGCGTCACCCCGTCTCTCTTCAGCAATCCCAACATAATCAAGAAGCTCATCCAGTTTCTCCACAGGGGTATCAAGCTCGAAGATAGCGATAACATGGCCTCCTTTGGTCGATAGCTCGATTCCCGGAAAGACGAACAACTGCCTTTGTCTGGCTGCCTCCCTGACTTCTTCGATTGCGGCCACAGAATTATGGTCGGTAATGGCGATTACTTCCAGGCCGCTGGCCAGCGCGGCATCAACAATCTGCTCCGGGGTAACTGATTTATCACTGTAGCAGGCTGATTTCGGGGTATGTACATGCAGGTCCGCCTTTCGAAAGGCCAGGTTCTCTCCTTTAATCATTTGATGATGATACCCTTCGGGAAGCAAATGTCTTACGGCTATTATACAAACCTTGGCTGAATGTAGCAAATAATGATGGTGTGGTGGGGTAGATGCGTTTTTATTCGGCTCTTGGCACTTCGATGGGATTAAGGCGTGAGGCGTTCCCGGCAGGGTAGCCGCCGGAGAAGAGGCCGATGCCAGCGGCTACGGAAACGACCAGCACAACTGTATCTGGAGAGATAAGAGATAACGGTAGCCATGCTGGCAACGTTATTCGGCAGGACGGGACCAATCAAGGCTACTCTCATGCCGCCCTGATGCTGATACCTGGAGATGAAGCTGCCGTGCCTAACCGGTTACTGTACCAGTGGCCGCCAGGCACGCCATTCGGCAATCTCTCGCCTGAGTGCTTCATAGTCCTTCTTGACAGAATCGTAGAGACGGGCGTTTTCCAGGGCAATAGCTCCCAGGTTGGCCACGGCGCTCACAAAGTAAATAGCGGCTTCGGTGAACTTACGTGGCTGCTCAGTGTACACTCGCATTACCCCGATTACCTCCCCACGCAGCATGACGGGCACAGAAAGAATAGAGGCTATCTTCTCCTCTTTAGCTTCATTCTGGTAATGGATTCTGCCATCGGTAGCGGCGTCTTCAACGGCGATAGGCCGGCCTTCGAGTGCTTCGCCAATGCTCCCGTCAACAACTATTGGCCCCTTCTTGACGTACCATTCACTCAGCCCATAATCTGTCGTATGGAGTAGAAGCTTTCTATCTGGCGTGAGCAACATTATGGAGCAGGCCTTGGCTCCCATTGCCTTGCTGGTTCTCTCAGCAATGGCTTGCAGTACCTGTTCCGGGGTTTGAGCTGAATTTAAGGCTGCGGCTACTTCGTACAGGCTCTGATAAAAATCACGTTCACTTTTTTCGACCATGAAAGCCTCCTTAATTTAGGTGGTTACTTCGCCTGGTAAAGACCTTCCATGAATGAAACTCACCTGTTGCCGTGATATAGAGACGGCTTATTAGGGGTAACTTTAATTAGCTTAACTTAATTTGTCAAGTCCCTCGTCGGGTTAAGGGTGCTCCTGGGCGCATCTCAGTGGCTCACCTCGTGCGGCGATAGCCATGCATTTATTACAGGAAATACACCTGGCAGGACTCCTTTCCCCCTTCTGCCAGCGAGCAATTAAGTCCGGCTCTCGAATGAAGGGGCGACACATGGCGATAAGGTCAGCGTCACCACTATCAATGATACTATGCGCCATTTCCAGGCTGCGAATTCCCCCGACTAATATTACTGGTGCCGATATGGCCCGTTTGGTGGCGGCCGCCCTCTCTCTGAAGTATGTCCTCTCTGGCTCGTCTTCTTTCATAGCCGGTATCGGTGCACCAAAGCCGGCACTGATTTCTATGGCGTCAATACCCTTCTCTATCATTAAGCGGGCTGTCTCCAGGCCTTCATCAAGAGAGAGGCCTCCCTCCCGGTCGTCCTGAATACCAAACTTAATCAACAAGGGGAAATCGGCCCCTATTGCCTGGCGCACCTTCTCTGTCACCTTCAGGTGAAACCTTCTTCTATTCCCGGCACTGCCTCCCCACTGGCCGGTGCGGTGGTTGAAAAGGGGTGACAGGAACTGACTCATCAAATAGCCGTGGGCTCCGTGTAACTGGACAGCATCAAAGCCAGCATCCCGGGCACGGACTGCCGCAGCGGTAAAGTCAGCGATGATAGCATCTATGTCTTCGTCGGTCATCTCTTGATGCGGGCGGCTCATACCTGGCATTCTTGATAGGGCCAGGGTTGTCAAGCCCTGGCGGCGGACGTAATCGGAGTTGATGCCGCCGTGGACTATCTGCAGGGCAATTTTACCCCCTCCTTCGTGGACTGCCTCTACCATTCGGCGCAGACCGGGAATCATATTATCGGTATGGGCACCGTACTGGCCAACGGCTACCTGGCCCAGTGCTGAAACAAAAGTGTAGCCGCTGACAATTAAGCCAATGCCGCCTTTCCCCAGCTCACGGTATAGTGCTACCGACTCATCAGTAACCGCCCCCGAGCTATCGGCGGTGGCGTCCCAGGTTGCCGACCTCACCCAGCGATTTCTCAGTTCCAGCTGGCCAATCCGGCAGGGTTGAAACAGGTCTGTTGACATAATTCCTCCTCAATAGTCTAGCCCTTAGTTGTGCAAATCCGCGCTACAATCGAGATTCTTCGCTATGCTCAGAATGACAGATGTATAATGTCACCCTGAGCGGAGTGAAGGGTCTCATCGCCCAGAACATGTTAACACCTATTTCTGCAACCAGGCACTAGCCTTTGTAATCACCATGACTCGTTATTAACTCTATGCACTCATGGGGTAACATGAGCATTATATAGTTTACTGTACCCTGGGAACAACATCTGGTCAAAACCGGGTAGTTGAGAGGTTCGCTCCTCTCAGTCTGGTTTGACTTTATCCTGGGGCCTCTGCTAATGTTGTCGTGAAGGGTAAGCAAGCGGGAAGAGGATGGTTGTGCCCAAGTCAGGCAGGGAAGGAGATGAATTTAAGTGTTACCTGAGGCAAGAGTTACTACTTTTAAGGAACATCTGATTGAAGAGTATTTTATTAAAGAAGAGCCTTTTTACCTGCCCGTGAGGGACGAGGTTCAAATATTCGAGGCTGCCTATGCTCAGAAGATACCTGTCCTGCTGAAGGGCCCCACAGGTTGTGGCAAGACCAGGTTCATCGAATATATGGCCTATAAGCTGGGGCGTCCCCTTACCGTGGTCCGGAAGCATTCAAAAGAGTCCTCTCCTGAGGAGCCGGCTGGCGGAATTCCTCTGATAACTGTGGCCTGCCATGAAGACCTTACCGCCAGCGACCTGGTGGGCAGGTATCTCCTGGAGGGAGATTCGACAAAGTGGATTGATGGCCCTCTTACCAGAGCGGTAAAATCGGGCGCCATCTGTTATCTCGATGAAATAGTTGAGGCTCGTAAAGATACCGCTGTCCTCATTCACCCTTTAACCGACCACCGCAGGTTTCTGCCCGTGGAGAAAAAGGGTGAAATCATTGAGGCTGGCGATGGCTTTTTGCTGGTAATATCATATAATCCCGGGTACCAGAGTGTGCTCAAAGACCTGAAACACAGTACCCGTCAGCGGTTTGTGGCCATAGAATTTACCTATCCGTCCCGGGAGCTGGAGAAGAAGATAATCCAGCACGAGGGTGGTGTTTCTTCAGAGGTGGCCGGAGAACTGGCCAAGCTCGGGGAGAAAGTGCGTAACCTGAAGGGACATGGCCTGGAAGAGGGTGTGAGCACTCGACTTCTTATCTACGCCGCCAGGCTAATCAAAGAGGGACTTTCTCACCGCCGTGCGGCTGAGGTAGCCGTCGTCTGGTCCCTCACTGACGATGCCGAGATTCAACGGAGCATTCAGGAGGTCGTTTCGGCGATTTTCGAATAGGCGGTCTCATCTTGGCCTACCATAGCCGTAAAGGAGTGACCCAGGACTTCGCCTCGGTTGAGAAGGAACTCAAGAATGCCTCGGAGAAACTTTTCAGCCAGTTCCACAGTGTCTCGGCGCAGGTGAGGCCTCTTCTCTCATCCGAGGAAATGACCGTGTGGGCGAGGGAGGGACTCACTCTGGCACGTTATGCCCCTGATTCCTCGGCGGAGGCCGCCGAGGCCTATTTTCGGGTTACGTTTGATGTTCTGGCCTGCCTCTCCTTTCCGCGCTTCCTTGACTGGACTCATTGCGGTGAGACTCTATGCCAGCATAGCCCTGGTCTGGCTGTGGCCTACTTCCAGGTCAGTCCGGAATTGCTGGCCGTGCTTCCCTACAAGCTGTTCAGGGTCTGGTTAGAAATAGGTAAGAGCCTCTATCGTGGTAATCCAGAATCGATGGCACTTACCAGCAGTTTCTTTAGCCTGACTCCTGCTTTGCTCAGGAGTACCAGCCTGGTCAAGGTGGAAAGGCTGGCCATCTTACTCAATCGTCTGGCCGCGACTTCTCATCATCTGGCGGCTGAATGCCTAGGTGTGGCTCCTGCGGTCCTGGCCAGTGTCGGTAAGGATGAGCAGGGAGCTTTTCTGGCTTTAGCTCTGGCTCTGGTTCGGCGGAATGCAGAGGAATCTGCCCGTTATTTCAGGCATGGTGCTGATGCTCTGGCCAGGATTGACCGGGGACAGCAGGCGGCTTTCCTTTTTCTGACTGACAGGCTGGCTAAGGATAGTGTCCGGCATGCCCTTGCCTTCTTTTTCGATTGTTCTCAGGCTCTGGGTAACCTTGACCCTGCTCTGCACTCCCGTCTTCTGAAGTGGGCGGAGACATTACTAAAGATGTCAGCCGTAGCCGGTATCGGCTTTCTCAAAAGTTGTCCTGCGCTGCTGGCTGAACTTGGAACGTCTGGATTGGAGCGCTGGTTCAAAGAAGGGGTCAGGGTTCTGGAACAGGACCAGCCGGCCGGACTGGCCTTCTTCCAGCCGGGGTCTGTAAGTGGAAAAGCCTTAAAACGCCTTGCCACCAAGGTTGACCTGGAACAGGTGCACCGGGTGCTGCTGATGTACTGCCGGGCTCTGGCGGGCACCAAAGTCCAGATTCAGGCCAGTGAGGGCTTACCGGGGAGGGATGGTGGATGGGTGCAAACTGAAGTACCAGCAACGGATGGCACCACAATTTTTGTCCCCCTGTCTGTAGGCAGGTACAATTCTGAAGAAGAGAACTTTGCCTGGTACAAGGTGGCCGTTACCCACCAGGCCGGCCACATCGAATTCGGTAGCTTTGATTTTTCCTTTGAGAGGGAAGCCCGTCTCTTTACCAACTATCGAAAGAAACTGGCGTCGGCGAATGGCGGTCTGACGGACATGGGGAGGTTCTTCAGTCTCTTTGAAGATAGAAAGCTCATCGTTGACATCTTTACTGTGGTGGAGGATACTAGGGTTGATTACCTCTTGAAGCAGGCGTATGCCGGAATTCGAAACAGTTACCAGAATATTCAGCAGGAGTCTCTATCGAGAAGAATACCCTTCTCGGTGCTGTCTTTGAGAGAAGCCTGCCTTGAGTTGCTTATCCGCCTGAGTCTCGGTGATGAACCTGGGGGGATTCCCTTTTCGCTGCGCGGTAAGTTCAAGTCAGCCGCGCGAGTCCTGCGGCGTGTGCAGTGCCCCGCGGCTACTGTCGAGGATTCAGCCGAGGCGGCACTGCGTTTGTACCAGATTATCAGTACCGTGCCTGATACACATCTCTCCACGTCGGAACGGGGTACACCGGACTTAACGGAGAACGAGTTTAGCGACCTGGATAATTTAACTGCTCAGCAGGACGGGCACGATGCTGTGTCAGAATCAGGTGGGGAGCTTTCCCGGAGGGCTGCGGCGGAGGTCGACTTCCGTGGTAATTTTAACCCCGAGCTGGTGCAGTTGTTGATGAAACTGAAGGAAGACCCGCGTCAACTGGGACTGGACTCTGTGTCCCTCTCTGCTGAGACCTTGAAGGAACTTGCGGGCAGGGAGATAGACCTGGGTGGGATTCTTCGTGGGCACCTTTCTCATTCCTCAGGTCTCTATGTAGCTGACCTTCCGGCTGAAATTCAGGCTCAGCGAATCCCTACTGCGGAGCAGGATGTGGCTGGAAGCAGACCCTTACCCGCAGAATTAGCGGGGTCTCTGGAGGAGGGTAACGGAGACTGCTTCCTCTACGATGAGTGGGATTTCCAGGCCTGCCGTTATCTGCCAGGGTGGTGCCGGGTCAGAGAGAAACCGTTAGCTGAAGGGGATGCTGATTTCTTTGAGAAGACCCTGGCGCGCCATTCCTTGCTGGCGTCTCAAATCAGGAAACAGTTTGAGATGCTGGCACCGGAGCGCATCCGGAAGTGCAGCCGACTCTACGATGGTGAAGAAATCGACCTGAACGCCGTTATCCAGTCTGTTGTGGAGAGGAAGGCGGGCAGTACTCCCAGCGAGAAAATATACTGGAAGAGAAGGAAGATACAGCGGGATGTGGCCGTAGCCTTTCTCCTCGATATGAGTAGCTCCACGGCTAATGTTATTAAAGATACTGATGGTGAAGAGGACTACTTCGATTGGTACTTTGATGCTATTGAGGCGCTGTCGCGATGGCCGTTACAGCGTGCCCGGGAGCCAGCCAAAGCAACCCCCAGGCGGGTGATAGATGTTATCAAGGAAAGCGTGGTGTTGATGATTAATGCCCTGGAGGCCACCGGCGATTGCTACGGAGTTTTTGGCTTCTCCGGTCATGGTCGGGAAAATGTGGAATTGCTGGTGGTCAAGGGAATGGATGAGAAATTCTCTGAGACTGTGGAGAGGAGGATAGACAGGATTGTACCCCTCCGCAGTACCAGGATGGGGCCGGCGGTCAGGCATGTCAGCTCGAAGCTGGCGGCGTGTGAGGCGAGTACCAGGATACTCTTCCTGGTCAGCGATGGTTACCCGCAGGATAAGGACTACGGTCGGGATAGCAGTGATAAGGAGTATGCCCTCCACGATACCAGGATGGCCCTCATCGAGGCCAGGAGAAAGAATATTGCTCCTTTCTGCCTGACCATCGATGTCGCCGGGCATGACTACCTTAGCGAGATGTCGCAGGACATTGGCTACGAAGTGGTGAATGATATCGAGCTTCTTCCCGTGCGTCTACCACTGCTCTACAGGAGGCTAACCTCTTGAAGGTAGAGCAACCAGGCCTGTGCCTGGCGTGGTTCTTTCCCCTCTGGAATTTTCCACCCAGATTTCGCACTCGACCAGGTGTTCATCACCCTCGACGTATTTTTTGACCACCGTTCCTTTGCAGGTAATGGTATCATCGGGCACATCCATGCCCCGGTAGCTGCAACCGTACTTCTTGATGGTGCCACTTTCTCCTACCCAGTCGCCGAGCAATTGCCCCAGCCAGGCGCTTTTCAGGGCACCGTGAATGATAACTCCTGATAACCCGGTGCTGATGGCGAAATCCTTATCGTAGTGAATCTGGTAGAAATCTCCCGAGGCTCCCGCCCATTTCACCAGTTGCTGGGTGGTGGGGTTCTTGACCAGCGGAGGTAGCTCAGTGCCTACTTCTATATCGTCCCAGAAAAGTTCTTTAGCCAACTTTCCTCTCCTTTCTATTCCGTGGGGCCCTCATAGGTAATGCCGGTACCCCGTGTCTTAACCACCACTTCACCCCTCTGGTTTTTATAGGTCGTTTCCATAATCTGAATCAGCATCCGGCCGATACCAGGTCGGCCCTGCCGCTCCTGGAGGTCGACCAGTCTGGTGGTTGCGGTCAGGATATCGCCGGCTTTTACCGGCTTGAGGAACTCGTACTCATTGCCGCCATTGAGCCGTCTCCAGAAGGGGCTTTCAACGTGGGGTGGTGGGCCACCGGCTTTCACCGGAAAGACATAATTGCCCACCATGCCGGGTGGGGCAATCATTGCCGCAAAGCGGCTCTTCCTGGCGTACTCCTCGTCGTGGTAAAGCGGATTGCTGTCTCCTATGGCCTCTGCCCACCTTCTTATTGGCTCCTGCTGAATCTCATAGACGGAAGGCTCGGATTCAATGCCGATAAGACTTCTCATCTTGTCGGTAATGACTGATTCTTCGGCCATAACTGTACCTCCTTTAATTTATTTTATTTGACCTGACTCGGTGCTTACGGTGGTAACGCTACCACTTTGACCGATGTTAAGCCATGCCCTGCTTAATTCTGGCGGAAAACCTACCCCAGTTTTGCCCTTGTTCCCTTCCAGGCGTGGAGGAAGAGTTCTTTTACCTCAGATGCAGTAGCTGGTATCCCGGCGGCACGGCGGGCCTCTGGTTTCAGTCCACTCACGTACACATTTACCCGGTTTATGTAGTCGTTGGCTATAGAGTCAAGTTCAGCCAGAAAACGGCTCTCCTCTAATCCTGTCTCCTTGATGGAGGTTGGAATACCAACATCCTGTTTCAGCTTATCCAGGGCTTTGAGGAGATTGGCGACTCTGGTCTCGTCTTTCTGGCCAGCCATGCCCAGTGAGGATGCCAGGCTGACGAGACGTGCTTTGTGGCTGGGATAGAGGAAGGCAAAGACGGGGCAGAGCATTAAGGCGTTGGCTCGACCGTGTGGGATGCCGAAGACGGCCCCGATGCGGTGGGCGGTCTCGTGAACCAGGCCCAGCGTGCCGTTATTGAAGGCTATTCCTGCCTTGAGCGAGGCCAGGTGCATTTTATCGCGGGATATAATGTCCCTGCCGTTGGCTACCGCTCTGGGCAGCCATTCCCATATTGTCCTGGCGGCGCCCAGGGCTAGGGAATCGACCATGTCTGACGGAGCGATGAGCACGTAGCACTCGATGGCGTGAACCAGAGCGTCAAAACCCGTGTCAGCCGTTATCGCTGGCGGCATCGAGACCGTTAGCTCGGGGTCGGCGATGGCGACGTCGGGCATCATGTGTGGTGAGAACCAGGCACCCTTGTAGGGTGGTGTCACATCGCGGTCGGTAATCACGGCGAATCGGGTAACCTCGGAGCCTGTGCCGCTGGTGGTGGGGATAGCGACAAATCTGGCCCTGTTACGCAGGGTGCGCTGGCGGAGTTCCAGGCCGGCCTCGGCGAGGGATTTTGTCGCCAGCTCCGGGTGCTCATAGAGTGCCCAGCCAGCCTTGGCGGCATCAATGGAGGAACCACCGCCGAAACCAATAAAAAGGTCAGGTTGGAAGTCCTGGGCCAGGTAGAAGATACTCCACACTGTGCTCTTTGATGGGTCGGGCTCTATTCCATCAAAGACCGTGCTTTCCGCTTTATTGTCGCGCAGTATTTTCTTGACCGGCTCTACCAGGCCGGCATTGCGCACGCCGCGGTCGGTAACAATCAGGACCCTCTCTCCGGGCAGCGAGGCCAGGGCCTCAAGAGCACCCGGACCATGGTATATGTTCCTGGGAGTAAGGAATGTGCGATATGCCATGATGCACCTCCTGAGTTTTCTTGTTTTGTCTCAGGTAAGCTTTTTACTTGCTTAACGGTTGCCCTGGGCAAACCGTTCCACGAACCAGGCTACGTTTCTACCTACTGCTCTGGCTTCTTCCAGGGCGGAAAATACCGGAGAACCACCTGTCCCCTTTCTTACTTCACCCTTGGCACTCCCGTAACCAACTCCTCCTCCGGCAATAATCATCCTCTGTGCTGTGAAGTAGGTGTAAAGTAAAGACAGCGTCTGCCCGGCGCCAACTCGCCTGGCGGCAACGATGGCCGCAGCCACTTTACCTCTTAGTTTTCTGGTTCCCAGGAATGCGTAGGTTCTGTCCATTACTGCTTTTGCTTGGGCCGTGACGTTAACAAAGTAAACCGGAGTGCCGAAAATCACGCCGTCGGCCTGCTCCAGTTGCTGGTATATTGGCTGCATATCATCCTTGATTTTGCAGATGCCGTTCTCACTACAGGCGCCACAGCCATCGCAGGGGGAGATGTTCTTATCGGCCACCAGAATTATCTCGGTTTCAGCTCCGCTCTCAGCAGCCCCTTCCAGGGCTTCTCTGACCAGTATCTCAGTGTTCCCTCCTTTACGAGGACTACCCACAATGCCTAGGACTTTCACGAAAGCAACCTCCTTTACTGCTCTTCTTGGTTACTGATAATAAGCCGCTGGCACTTTGCTGTCAAACTGGCAAAACCTTGTGATTCAATGGCAGGTCGGGTTTGCCACTCCTCGGCTATTACGCTAGACTAGAGATAGTAAGGGAAAATATATGGTAGAGTTGACCTTTTACGGTGGTATTAATGAAATCGGGGGCAATAAGATACTCCTTGAGGATGGGGAGCGGAAGCTATTACTGGACTTCGGCTTTCCATACAAAAGACATAAGCTGTTTTACGAAGAGTACCTGAAACCACGTAGCGGCGCCGGCCTGCTTGATCCCTTGCTGATGGGCCTATTGCCGCCCTTGGAGGGACTCTATCGAGACGACATGGCAGAGCCGGGTCTCTGGGAGCAGTTCCATGATACTCCTGTCTATCGTAAGCTTGACCGTGTGGATGGCGTACTGTTATCCCATGCCCACCTTGACCATTCCGGGCACATTGCCTTTCTCAAAGATAGCGTGCCGGTATACACGACGGCAACGACGGCTTTTGTCACCAAGGCAATGCAGGACTCGGGCAGGGCAGACTTCGACCAGCAAGTATGCTACTTCAGCCCGACCACGCGTGATTACCCGGCGGGCTGGAAGCAGATAGCCTGCCTTAGCAGTAATACAGTCAATCAGCAGCGGCAGTTCTGTGTGGCGGATATAGCGCCGGACGAGTTAAGTCCGGAAGCGAGACAGTTCTGGAGTTGGGGTTTCTGGGAGAAAAGGCCACGGCAAAAGGAGCTTATCTCGTGTGCCCTGATTGACCATCAGGGCTGTAGCTTTAATCTGCGTTGCTTCCCGGTAGACCACTCTATCCCCGGTGCCTGTGCCTGGGGTATTGAGACTGGCTCTGGCTGGGTTGTCTACAGCGGGGACCTGAGGCTTCATGGCAAGCGGGCCGGGCTTACGGAGAGTTTTATCGAGGCAGCCGCTGGTTTGCGTCCCCGGGCGCTTATTATGGAGGGCACCAATGTATCGCGGGAGGCCAACGTTTCTGAGCAGGAAGTATATGAAAACGGGCTGAAGGCGGTAGCCAGTTCAAAAGGTCTGGTTATTGCCGATTTTTCGCCCAGGGATGTTGACCGCCTGCTTACTTTCTGGCAGATTGCCCTTGAGACTGGTCGGAAGCTGGCGATATTACCCAAGGACGCCTACCTTTTGAAGACCATACGTCTTCTGGAGCCAGCCATTCCTGATATTGCCCGGGAGGATAGTCTGGTTATCTATCAGGACACTACGGCCAGCAGGTCTCCCGGTGTCTGGCTGCGTGATATTTGTCAGGAATATGATAGCCGGATTGTTCTGGCCCAGGATGTGCGGGTGGCCCAGGACAGGTTCATCCTCTGCTTCAGTTTCTTTGACCTGAACGAACTGCCCGGTATTCGACCCCGGGCGGGTAGTGTCTATGTTTACAGTTCCAGCGAGCCCCACGACGAAGAGCAGGAGATTGATTTCCGCCGCCTGCACGCATGGCTTGAGCACTTTAATATCAGGGGTGTAGGCTTACCCGTAGAAAGTAAGGATGGGTGGCAAATACCCGAGAGTGAAAAGGGACTGCACGCTTCAGGCCATGCCTGTGGCCCGGACCTGTTTGAGGTTGCCCGCCGCATAAAACCCGGGGTGCTCATCCCTGTCCATAGCGAACAGCCGGGTTTCTATGTGGAACACCTGGGTGGTGTTGAGACTGATGTCCTCTTGCCCGCCGTGGGTGGGACAATCCGGATATAATTCCCGGGGCCTGTGGTTTTCAGGAAATCATCATTGATGAGAGAAGTGACATGAGTAGCCACCAGCATAACAGAGCTAATCGTGCAGGGGCTACTGATAGCAGCCGCCTGAGGATTGCCCTGGTCATTGTCCTGGTGATCATGGTGGCCGAGGTTATCGGCGGTCTGCTGAGTAACAGCCTGGCCCTGCTGGGTGATGCCGGGCACATGCTGGTTGATGCTCTTGCTCTGGGACTGAGCCTCTTTGCCATCACTATCGCCCGAAGGCCGGCCACACCTGACAAGACCTATGGCTACCATCGGGTGGAAATCATGGCGGCACTGGCTAACGGCACCATTCTGGTGCTGGTCTCTCTTTATATTTTCTACGAAGCCTACCAGAGGTTTCAGGAGCCGCGGGTGGTGCAGGCCCCGCTTATGCTGCTGGTTGCCGGCATTGGTCTGGTGGCCAACCTGGCCGGCGTACTGTTGCTCAGGAGGGCCAGTCACCATAGCCTGAATGTCAGAGCCGCCTTCTGGCACGTTGTTGGTGATACCTTTTCTTCGGTGGGGGTGATTATAGCTGGCATTATTATTGCCGTTACCGGCTGGGTTTATGTTGACCCTATTATCGCTATCTTCATTGGTGGCGTTATTCTGTGGGGGGCGGTGCGACTGGTCAAGGAGTCGGTGGATATTCTGCTAGAGGCCGTCCCGAAGCACATTCAGGTTGACAGGGTTATCGAGACAATTAAGAACATTTCTGGTGTCGAGGATGTGCATGATATTCACATCTGGACGATTACCTCAGGTATGCATGCCCTGAGTGCCCATCTGGTTATTGAAGACCAGACGGTAAGCCGCAGCACTGAGATTGTGGAGACGGTCAATCACGACCTGGCCAGGTATTTCAACATAACTCACACCACGCTGCAACTCGAATGTGAAAGCTGTCCCACCGGGCTTGTTTGTGAATATTAGTAGAGTAAAGGTGGTGGCGGGGTTCTCTGCCAGCTACTTCTATTTCTTCCTCAGGCTGTAAATGCAGCCGCAGTAGTTCTGGCGGTAAAGGTTCCACTTCCTGGCCAGCTCGGTAGCTCGCTGGAAGCCGGCCTGTTTCTTGAAGTCCCTCGCCAGAAATCTGTCCCCGCCGATTTCCTGGCCTGTCTGGTTAATCACCTTTGCCGATTTATGCGTGCTTACCGTCAAAGTGGAGGTAAAGGCGTCTCCACCGCACTCCTGTAAATAGAGAAAGGTCCTGGCCAGTCTGAGCCGAAAGCAAACTGTGCACCTTTTACTACCCTCGGGTTCATTTTCCAGACCTCTGGTTGCGGTGAGCCATTCTTCCGGTACGTAGGGACCTGCTTCCAGGGGGAAGTTTAATTCCCGGGCTACTCTGCGGGTGGCGTCCAGCCTTCGCTCGTATTCCTCTTCGGGGTGAATGTTGGGGTTATAGAAAAAGCCCAGGACTTCGTGCCCTTCTGAAGTCAGCCTCTCCACGACACCAGCGGCACAGACGGCACAGCAGATATGGAGCACAATCTTCATGGCCATAGAGACTCCAGGGCACTGGCAACTTCATGGAAATCGGTGAAAGGAGTGCAGGACAGGTTTTCCTGCCGGCAGAGGGCAAGCAGGTTACCGATGGCGAAGACGTGATGGCACCTTCTGGCCGCTGAGATGTCGGAAGTGCCATCCCCTATGTAGACTACTTGATAGCCTTTATCAAGGAATGAATTAACGTAGGCTTCCTTGAAGCCTTCATCAAGGGGAGTTCCGTCAGGCCCGATATATTGCACGGTAAGACCTGCGGAGTGGAATCTGGTCCGGGAGGCATATACCTCAATGTCTCCCAACCCGATATCTTTTAAAATTGCCTTGATGTAGAAGTCCAGGCCATTGCTGACGATGATAAAGCGGAAGCCTTTCCGGCGGCAGGAGGCTACCAGTTCCTGAAACCCTGGGCGTATCTTTACCTGCTCCCGGGCAGCTTTCCACAGGCTTTCCCGGTCAGCCTTGACCAGGGAAAAAGCAGCGCTATTAAAGCGCCCCACGGTTATCCTGCCTTCCTGATATTCTCTGTGTATTTGCCTCCAGTCTCCCCGGGCGAAGGTATCCAGCAGGATGAAACTCACGTCTTTTTCGGCGATGGTGCCATCAAAGTCACACTGGATTAAAGTTCTGCTTGCCTCTGTCAAGTTTATCATTGCCTCCAATACTGAAGTAGCAACATGGCGTCGCCGATAATAATTATTCCCTGAGAATACGGAGGGTGTCAAACGTACTTCGAAATAGTCTTTGCTCTTAAGTTCTAAGAGGACTCATCACGCAGGGCGGGCAAGGGCTCCCTTATAACTGCATATTATTGTTCAATTGTGCCCAGGGGCTTCAATCTCACGACATCTGAGGATTACGCCCTTTGTTTTTTCTGCTCGGTCATCTTCTCATCTGCTGCTTACTCTTGCCTGGTTTCTTTCCTCTATTCGGTTGTTTCCTCAGTTTCCTCTGAGTTTTCGTCGCTCGGCAACAACCTGAAGGACAGGATATATTTATAGCCTGTTCCCGTCATAGGCTCCTCAGTTGTAATAGTAACATCAAATTTTGAGGTTTTACCGGGAGGAAGAGGATTGATTCTAATCAGGGAACTGGACATTTTTATAACTTTTCCATTGGGATCGAGGAATAGAGCCACTGCTTCCACGTCCTTCAGGCTTTCGTCGCTAATATTCTCAACCTCCCCTACGACAGTGAACGACCGCTCATCTATAATATAACCCTGCTGCCACAGCACTTTAATCTTGTCAGTTATTTTAGGGGCTGGTTCCTTCTTTGGTTCAGGAGCTGGTTCGGGCGGAGGTTTGTAGACTGTCTTGGGTGGCGGAGGTTCCGGGAAAGTAACTTTTTGAGAAAGACCCTCGATGGAAACGACATGTTCTTTTTGGTATGTTGTGCGTGACTTGTATTTCAAAGCCAAACTTTTAATTGCCGCTTCTGTTTCACTCAAGATTAGCGTTGTCTTTTCACCAGGACTAAGTTTTACTTCAGCAACTTCCACTTCCTGGTTGTCAACCTGGCACCTGAGTTGATATATGCCTTGGCAACCCCCGATATTTTCCACATTAACCGTGATACGATAGCAGCACTCACCTAGCTCTGGAGCTTCTACTGCCTGTAGATTGGTGGCAACGAAATTTGCTGGTAGTGCCTCCTCTTCCTCCGTAGCTACCTCTTCTTCCGCTGGTGCTATTGTCTCTTCCTCCTCAGTTACAGCGGGGGCACATGAAGACAGTATCAGGGATAGTACCATCAAGCAACTTGCCACCACCCACATAATCTTCCTTTTCATTTTACAGCCTCTTTCACTGTGTGTGCTAGAAGCAGACAGGGGCACCAGCCAACCTGTTACCAAGTGTTTCTGGTACCCTTCACCACCGCAAAATCTTCTTCCTCTGTCTTTTAATGCCCATTTCACCAATTCGACCTTTAGTATATGTGTCGTCTACGAATTTGTCAATAAAAATAAAGGAATGATTAGTCAAAGGTAAATGCTGCTTTGACAACCGGGGTTAAGGCTCTATCTATGGATACGCACGCTCTGCCAGAGTCAGAAGTTAGACCATTCTCTGGTATTCTGAAAAGAATCAGGTTGCCAAAAAACTAAGCCAACAGATACCCCTTTATTTGTGAGGTACATCCGGCGATTCTTTAGAGGCTGGGTCCAGTGTGCTGGATTGAAGGACAGCGAGGGATTCCTTTGAGGTCCGAGCGCTTTTTAGCATAAATATATTGAATACCACTATACCTACAAGCCCAAGGGCAGCCGCACAGCGGAATACTGTGGCTATTCCCAGGGAGCTTTCTATCACTCCTCCAACCATTGAGCCGGTAACCAGGCCGAGTGACATGGCCATGTTAAATATCCCCATAACCGAGCCCATTCCCATAATGCGCCCTTTTTCTACGATGATGGCAGTCATCGCAGGCGTGGCCATACTTTCAAAGATTCCCAGGGCTACAAAAAGGCTCAGCAACAGAGCGAAGCTTCCCAGCCAGGGAATACAAAAGGTGCCGATGGCTACGGTTCCCATCCCTACACTTACGAGGATGACCCGGTTCATGCGGTCGGCCAACCAGCCGAAAGGATAAGCGAGGGTTCCATTCATGATAGAACGTGCTGACAGCGCAATGCCAACCTCAGCCACGCCGGTATTCATCACCGTCGTCATCCAGATGCCGATGAAAGCGAGTACAGTACCAAAGAGTAGGCCGAATACCATCTGCAGAGCGATGATTCCCCGTATCGTGGCATCTTTGAGCATGGCAGCGATAGTGCTGGAAGGTTCACCGAATTCTATCTCTCCTGATGAGGAGTCCACGACGGGTAAAGGGGTTCTTTTAGGCAGAAAGAGGAGAATAATGATAAAACCTGAGATGCTGAATATACCCATACTGATGAAGACGGCACCTGTGCCAAGACCATCGTGGATGACACCGCCGACCACAGGGCCTACGCCAAAGCCGGCTATCATGGCGATATTGAATATCCCCATATACCTCCCCTCGTGGCTGTGAGGGGCTAGCTCACCAACATAGGAGAAGGCCATAGGCATGACCATTGCTGCTCCAATCCCGCTGAGTATACGGAAGAGCACCAGCTCATGATAGCCGGGGGACCAGAAGTAACCTGCGGCGGCCATAGTGTAAATCAGCAGGCCCAAACAGATAAAAACCTTCTTGTTAAACCTGTCGGCCAGTCTGCCTACCAGCGGCATCAGTGGGATCTGCGACACGGCAAAACCAGAGAAAGCTAATCCCAGCCAGATTCCGCTGGCTCCCATTTCCTCAGCAAAGACGGGCATAAGTGGACTTACCATGCTGATACCAATGACAGCGACGAACAGTGCCAGCCAGACGACGATGAAGGGTCTGTTGGCGGAAAGAAATCGGGCGAACCCAGACCTTGAACTGACTGCCGTATCTTCCATAACCGATTTTTGCATATCTTTTACCAGCTCTGGTGAATATTATAGCAGTTCGGAGCAGTTATCGTAAGAGTGGATATCGTGGGGCGATTGTGGAGCGTGAGGATATTCTCGCGCTCCCGCGTGCTGATTTCTCTTATCTTAGCTTGTAGCCCAGTCGCGGGCGCGCTCCACAGCACGTTTCCAGTCCAGGTAGAGGCTATCCCGCTGGTCGACAGACATGCCTGGCTCATAGGTCTCGGCGGCACGCCATTGTCGGGCGATTTCAGTGGTATCCTGCCATACACCTGCTGCCAGACCTGCCAGATAGGCGGCGCCAAGGGCGGTGGTTTCAGCCACTGCCGCCCGCTGAATAGGCAGTCCCAGGATATCAGCCTGGAATTGCATAAGAAAGGCGTTAGCAGTACCCCCGCCATCTACTCGAAGCAGTGGAATATTGAGGCCAGTTTCGGCACTCATTACCTCCACAACGTCTCGCACCTGGTAGGCTATGCCCTCCAGGGTAGCCCTTACCAGATGCTCTTTGGTGGTAGCCCGCGTAAGTCCGATGATAGTGCCTCGTGCATACATGTCCCAGTAAGGGGCACCCAGGCCTGCCAGAGCTGGAACAAAGTAAACCCCACCACTGTCGGGGACAGAGCGGGCCAGGGCTTCACTCGCCGCCGCATCGGCAATCAGGCCCAGACCGTCCCGCAGCCACTGAACAGCCGCCCCGGTGACGAAGATGCTACCTTCCATAGCGTAGCTTATCCTGTCAGCCAGCCCCCAGGCTACGGTGGTAACCAGACCTTTCCGGGAGAGAACCGGCCGGTCACCGGTGTTGAGCAGCACAAAAGAGCCTGTCCCGTAAGTATTTTTAGCCATGCCTGGCTCATAACACGCCTGACCGAAAAGGGCCGCCTGCTGGTCACCGACTACGGCACCCAGGGGCAACCGGGAATCCCCCAGAACGCCGATGGTGGTCTCACCATAAACCTGGCTGGAAGGCATCACCACGGGCAGAATTGCCTCTGGTATATACAGAGCAGCCAGGAGTTCTTTGTCCCATTGAAGGGTATGGATATTGAACAACATGGTGCGACACGCGTTGCTATAATCAGTGATGTGAACATCTCCACCGGTCAGATTCCAGACGAGCCAGCTATCCACCGTTCCGAAAAGCAGGTCACCTTGTTGAGCACGATGTTGCCCCTCCGGTATATGGTCCAGAATCCAGCGAAGCTTGGTGGCAGAAAAATAAGCATCTATTATCAACCCGGTCTTCTCAATTATGAGCTGGCTCATGCCTCTCTGCTTCAGTTCCTCGCACAGCGGAGCAGTACGCCGGCACTGCCAGACTATGGCGTTGCTTACCGGCTTTCCGGTAGAGCGGTCCCACACGACAGTGGTTTCCCGCTGATTGGTGATGCCCACGCCTTTCACATGCGAGAGAATTACGCCTGCCTTCTGCACAGCCTCCTGGCCCACGGCCAGACAGGTGTGGAAAAGTTCATCAGGGTCATGCTCTACCCAACCAGGCTGAGGGTATATCTGGTGCACCTCCCGGTATGCGCTGGAGACTACCTTTCCTTTCTCATCAAAAAGGAGGGCAGTGCTACCGGTGGTTCCCTGGTCTATGGCCAGAATATAGCTTTTCTTTGCCATATAGCTTCCCCCAGCAGATTGCCAGGATGCTCAAAATTATTTTATTAACCGTAATTGAACATAGTCATGGGAGTTCTTCCATACTAGAGTATCAGCATCGCGTCAGTGATGTTGTCATTATAACACGAAGCCAGCCAGCATTAGCTGGCCAGGTTCTCTTGTCTGCAATCGCAATAGCTTCTCTTCCTTGCAGTGTCTAGCCATATATCAAGGTGGCGTATGGCTAAGGCATATTTGGAACCCAACGAAATAGAGCTGCTTGAAAGTGCCGCAATATACCTAAGAGACAAACTCCTTATCAGGTTGCTTTTCCATCTTGGTTGCCGAATCAGTGAAGCCCTAGGTCTTGAGGTAAATAATATAGATTCTGCTCGAGGCACAGTAACGATAGAACATCTTAAGTCACGAATTAAACTTTCTTGCCCCAAGTGTAGCGCTCGACTAGGGAAGAGCCATACATTTTGCCCTAAATGTGGCGTAAAAGTAAAAGAGGCGGTAGCCAAAGAGCAAGAGCATCGAAGAATAAGAACACTGCCTCTGGATGGGGATACCTTAGAAATGCTGAAGGATTATATCAGGCGTGGTGGTCCGGTTACTCGGAACGGAAAGAAACTCCTATTTGGCATCAACCGGCACAGAGCCTGGCAAATTGTTGGAACATGTGCTGAGAGAGCCAAGTTACCCAAGCTAGTTAACACGGAGACGGGGAAGGTGCATAACGTTAGCCCACACCGACTCCGAGATGCCTTTGCTGTTCATGCAGTAAAACTTGATGATTCCGGCGATGGATTAAGAATGCTGCAGGAACACCTGGGCCATGTATCATTCAACACCACTGCGAAATACAGAAAGGTGGCTGGTGAGGAGCTAAAAGGCTGGTATGACCGGTTGTGGGAGAAAGAGGTAAAGCCGGATGGATCTTAGACCCAATAGGAGCGGTTTCCTCCGGCCCTTCGGCTGTGGCTGGTTTATCCGGGAATTTCTTCTGGGTCACGGTCCAAACGAGTCGCCCAGAATTGACCCCAATGTCGGTGCTCCCCAAGCCGATATCTTCTATCACTACAAGACAGCGCTTTTTAAAGCTACTGCCGTAGATAGAGCTACCCGGCACGAGGAGAAGCAAGCTCGGTGTGAGAAGCGTGCTATTAGCCCTGAGAAAATCGAAAGGCTTACTGAAAGATATCTGGCTCGTATTCCTTATAAGACCACGAGCTGCCGCTACCATTCCTTTGTCGTCTACTTCTCAACACTTCGACGGCTGGTCTGGGTGGAGTTTAATGGCAAGGAAGAGGCATCAGCCTTTCAAGGTCACTACCCGCCGGGGCCACCCCGAAAATATTTCCGTCTGACTAAAGCGGGGCGAGAGGCTAGCGATGCCGCTTGGTCAAATCCTCACCTTGCCCTCTACGGCAGGGGCTAGGGGCAGAGCTGGTAGGCTCGCTAGAGTAAAGGCAAGCGACAAACCTTAATCCGCTAGAATTCCTCTTTTTCCCATTGTTCAATTCTTATCATGAGAATATAGGTTCATTCTTTTATTTAACAAGAGTTCCTTTTGTTCAATAATTAGCTACAACATAAAACAGCTTCAACTTTGAAAACTGAAGCTGAAAACAAAAAACGCACCTTAAAAACTGAATAACGAAGTCTTGACCGACCTGAATGCTTGCCCTCTGGAAGGGGGTAAGTATGAGTTCAAGCGTAATAGCTCCAGCATCACCAGACGGCGATAATGGTAAGCCTCAAGGTCATTGTAACCGATGTCATAGGGTCTGGACTCTAAATGAGAGGCAGGGCGTTTGTCAGTGGTGCCTTAAGCCCGCAAGCTGTCAAAGCTCCACTTCAAAGCCCCGCCATTTCAAGTCTAGGTCTTATCGCTCAAAAAGGCAAGCCGACCATAACGGCAACGGCTATGACCAGCTACAGGGTGAATGGCTATCCTACTATAATGTAGCTTCACGCTTTACCAGTAGAGTAAAGACTGAGGACAAAGAGGACATACTCCACACGATAATAGCTACTCTTGCCGATGTAGAGCGTAACAACGGACACAAACCGTTTACCGAAGCCGTGATGTATCGGATAGCCAGCCGAACTGTAGCCGACTACTGGAGAGCTTACTATAAAATCAACAACGGATTGGACTGCCATACCTGTAGCAAGGCACAACGGCAGAAGTGTAAAGAAGATGACCTCTATACCGAGTGTCCCAAAGCTATCAAGCTGGAATACCTATCAAAGCCCATACTAGATAGTGAGGGCAATCTAACCGAACTCGGTAACCTGATTGCCGATGACAAAGCTCTTGACCTTGACGGATGGGTGAGTAGTAGCACTTGGGAGATAGGTTATAAGCCTAGATTGGTGGAGATAGCCTACAAGTTGAAAGCGGGAAAAGCCCTTACCAAAGGTGAACACTGCTATTTACAACGCTTCCGAACGCAAGAGCAAAAAAAGCTGTTTCAGAGTGAGCAATTTTAAGCTCATTTTGACGACTACTATAGTGGAAGCACCGATAATGCCAGCGAGTTGCGGATTATCGGTAGCTTACTACTAGGTGAAGCCGATAGCCTTGCCCACTGTCGGATAGCCAATAGGGGGTGTTCAAAATAGAACAATTGAATATCGTGGGCAAGCGTTCAGGTTCGGGGGTAGTTGCTCATAAGGCGACACTGGTAAACGCCCTGTCCAGAGCCTTATCCGAGAGGGTA
>Ga0068714_10002136_pt1 | contig 26266 bp, 26 predicted proteins | sample MTBNYHSulfiMetaG_FD_62988 | JGI IMG/M metagenome (GOLD analysis project Ga0068714, IMG submission 62988) | Enrichment culture microbial communities from rom New York Harbor, USA that are MTBE-degrading - MTBE-NYH (New York Harbor Sulfidogenic)... | ecosystem: Environmental > Aquatic > Marine >... | reverse complement strand
GGTACCGGCCCCTGGCTATCACTTCACGAGGTGGGACGGCGAGCCGACCCTCGATCAGGCAAACCCGCTGGACGTCTGGGTTATCAGAAACATGGTACTTACGGCCGTTTTTTCGCCCGATTCTTCAGGAGGCCTGGCCGGGGTATTTGCCTCCGAGGATGAGGAGGTGAGCATTTTCGTCCCCGAAGGAACCGAATCCCTTGACAGGAGGGGTGATCCGCTTACCGGCCTGGAGTTTATTATAGATAGAAATCCACCCGCACCTTCGGAGGGGAGCATAGTTGGCCGGGCCTATCGCCTGGAGCCGGAAGAGGCCACCTTTGACCCTCCGGTTACCCTTTCCTGGGACTATCAACCCTCCGATATACCGGAGCGGGTTGACGAGCTGGATCTGTACCTGGCCTATCATTCCGGCAACCGGTGGATAGCGCTGGATTCCAGCGTTGACGCCGAGGAAAATTTAATCGAAGCCGAGCTTGACCACCTGGGTACATTTGCTTTGATAGCGCCGCCAGCCCGGCCGGCACCGGCCGCCTTCTCAGTGAGTTCGCTGAGCGTTTCCCCGGGCGAGGTGGACACGGGTTCGCCTGTAGCCATAGAGGTGCTACTTTCGAATAGGGGCGAGACGGCCGGAGAGTATGAGGTAACGCTCAGGATCGACGGGATAAAAGAAGAGACAAGGAAGGTCGAGCTCGATGGGAATACCGAGAAGAAGATTATCTTCACCGCGTCCCGGAATGTGGCTGGAACCTACCAGGTAGAGGTTAACGGACGTGCCGCTTATTTTACTGTCACCGAGCCCAAAGCTTCGCCACAACCTCAACAGCCCTCGGTAGAACCGTCACCGCTACCACCACAACCTGAGCCGCAACAGCCGCCCTCTTTCTTCGTGAAAGCCTGGGAAGGCTTCGGGGCTTTCGTTAAGGCGTGTATCGAGTGGGTGGCAAACCGCGTTTAGCTATCACACCTGATAAGCATTTCATTTCTTTGATTTACCCGAAGAGTCACAGCAGCTACCTTTACCCTTCGGTTTAGCCCCTTCTTTCGCAGCGAAAAACAGCCTGATATTTTCCGGTACCTCCGCTTGCGGCCCGGAGTCAGCTGCCTCCTTATAAGGGCCATAGGCTTCGCGCAGAATAGCGTCGATAATCAGCGCCTTTGGTGGCGTCCAGCTTTCCTCTCCGTTGTAAGTCCATACCCGGCAGCAGATATCGGGGTTTCCGCAAAGGTCGCTACAGGAAATGCATGATTTCTCAAGGAGCTCCGGCTGGATATCACGGCCATTAACCCGAATGGTGGGGGAACTGACAAACCCTAAATCACGGGCTTGATCCGTGCTCTGTACGTGAATCCTGTTGACTGTGATGTTAAAACCCACCTCTTCGAGAAGAGGAGCGATGTCGGAAAGGGCTTGATCAAGGGCTGCCTCAGTCCCCTGGCAGGGACTGCAGACCCCCAGGTCAAGGTATAGAAAATCGATTTTAAGTTGCCTTTTATCGTTCATAACGATTCTTTTACGGCAGGTTACCCCTGGCGACAATTAATTATATTACCCCGGGTACAATTTTTCACTTTAGCTTCATTAAAAGCCAGTCCTGGGGTTTTTTCTGCATGTTTACGAGCGCATATTTTCCGTTAAGCTTCTTTCCATTGAGTGAAAATACCAGTTTTTCGGGCTTTAGCGACTCCAGGGAATAGGTCCCCTCGTCCCATATCTTGACCGTACCCGCCCCGTACTGGCCTTCAGGTATGGTGCCCTCGAAATCTATGTATTCTACGGGGTGGTCCTCAACCTGCACCGCCAGGTGGCGAACGCCCGTTTTCTCTGGCGGGCCCTTGGGAACGGCCCAGCTTCGAAGGACACCGTCCATTTCAAGCCTGAAGTCATAGTGAAGATGGCTGGCATGGTGCTCCTGGACCACGAAACGGCTCTCCTCAGAGCGGCGTACTTCCCCTGAAGGCTCGGGCGTGCTGCCGAATTTTCGCTTAGATTTATACTCTTTTAACGAGCCCTTTTCTTTGTCCCTGGTTTCCTCTGCCATTTCCCCTTCCCTTAAGCACCGGGCGTGTACTTTCAGGAGTCAGCGAGTTTCATTCCGGCCCCTTATTCTTCGACAAACACGAGCTCCATATCATCTTCACAGGAGATGATCAGCTTGTCATCCTCGACCTTAAAGGTCTCCGTGGTCTTAAGTAGGTTAAAGAACTCCTGTTCCTGTTCCATGACGGACGACGGGAAGCAAAGCATCATCGTTGCGGTTATGGGCGGTATGATGCTTATCTCGTTTCCGTCGATCTCGTAGTCCGCGGAATAGCTGTTACAGCCCGCGGAGCCCCCGACACGGCCGTCGGCGCTTCGAAATTCTGCGGTTATCTTGCTGTTCTCGACCGGATCCTCGAGGCTTCCCCTTTCGCCGTAGGCTTCGAGCTCCCAGGTTATATCTTCAATGGAGGGTATTTCTTCAACGAATACCAGTTCCCTGTTATCCTCGCAGGAGATGATAAGTTTATCGTTATGAACGAGGAACGTCTCGGTGGTCTTAAGCAGGTCAAAGAATTCCTGTTCCTGGTCCATGACGGACGACGGGAAGCAAAGCATCATCGTGGAATTGATGGGCGGTATGATGGTTATCTCGTTTCCGTCGATCTCGTAGTCCGCGGAATAGCTGTTACAGCCCGCGGACCCCCCGACACGGCCGTCGCCACTTCGAAATTCTGCGGTTATCTTGCTGTTCTCGACCGGATCCTCGAGGCTTCCCCGCTCGCCGTAGGCTTCGAGCTCCCAGGTCATATCCTCGATGGGCGGGATTTCTTCCTCTTCTTCCTCCTCTTCCTCTTCGGCGGCCTTTTCGATGAATACCATCTCCCTGTTGCTGGATGAGGAGATAATGAATTTATCGTTGTGAATTAGGAATGTCTCCGCATTCTCGAGAAGATCAAAGTATTCTTCTTCCTGGTTCATGATGGGCGGGTCGCACGCTATCTCTGTAGACACGATGGGCGGTATTACCGTGATCACGTCGTCCTCGGTTTCATAATCGGCAAAGTAGGTGTTACAGCCACCGGAGCCCATGACCGTATTATTGTCGCTCTTAAATTCCGCCGTGATATCGGTATCACCTATTACCGGTTTCAGGCTTCCCCGGTCACCGTAGGCCTCGAGGAGCCACATTATATCCTCAAAAGGGGCAACCACGTCGGGTTCCGGCGTGGGCTCCGGTTCGGGTTCCGGCTCTGGTGTCGGTGTTGGTGTCGGTGTCGGGGTTGGCGGAGTCGGTTCCGGCTGTGGGGTAGGTAGTACTATACAGCCACCAAGCAGTGATGAGAAGATTAAACTCATTGTGATAATGATACTTACGGCGGTTACTTTTCGCATTTTAAAAGGCTCCTCTGTAGATATTTTGCCCTTATAAATCTGGACTTTTAGCTAAAAGTCCAGATACTCTTAATCGGACCAGGCACCGTGGGTCCACTTGAGTACAAGCACGATGGGGTCGATATAGCCCTCTCTTACTATAGTTTTAAGGACCTCCCGCTCAGAGATAAATCTTGCTACCGGCGGGCTGTACCTGTTGTAGAGGGACACGAACCCGCTACCGGGATAAGTTGAAAGGAGCACATCGTCCCTGAACTCTCTGAGAATGTCTATCTCCTCTGCCGTATCGGTTCCGTAGGATGCAGTGGCTATAAAACAGGGGTCTTCTTCATCTTCCCCATCCTCGGCCTCGGGCGAAGGTGGGGCCGCCTGCCCCTCGTCCTGCGCACCGGAAGTGGAATCGTCGGAGGGACCTTCGGTCGCAGTACACCCAGAAAGTAATGCTATCAGTAGTGCTATAGAACAAATAATGCTTGCAAAATATAACGGCTTCTTCAATTCAGATTCCCCCTTCATGAGATTGCATAATTTCTTTATCTAGCGATTATAGCACATAACGAGCGTTAGTCTATATAACTTTAAGAGAAAAAGCAAAGTCATAATGTGGCCAAGGCGCCATGCTGCGGGCTTTATTTTTTCAGTTTATAAATAAAGATTCAGGTAACTTAACCTGCGGTAGTAAACGTGAAGCTATAGCTTTCCTCCAGGGGCAACCCGTCCGTTGATCGGGCACCCTGATCTATGGTGATATTGTATTCGGTAAGACCCTGTAATACATCCGATTCGGGGTCCATAAGCGGAATAATCTCCATAACAAAGTTCGCCTCAGACCATTCTAAATCGTATTCAAAATCAGGCGAGATCAAGAGAGCCTCTTCCACCGAATCCGGGTCCATCGGCCAGCTGAAAGCGATCAGAATAGGGTAGACTCCGGGAATATCCTCCTGTCCATTAAAAGGAAGCGTGTCCGCTACCTCGGGTGCCGGCACCAGCCCCGTTATAAACTGGAGTTCAAAGGCATTATCCAGGAATAATCCGTCAGCAGACTTTGCCCCGGGACCGATTTCTACCGAGTAGGTTGTATTGAAATCCATGGATATTACCGGCTGGATAACCATGAGGGTATTATTCTGCTGCCAGTAGAACAGACAGTCAACAGATGGTGAGATACTGGTAGCTGCTTCAACAGAAGTCGTGTTCATGGGCTGATCGAAGCCTATCTTAACCGGTTGTCCTACGGGGACGTCGATTTGACCCTCCGGGGGTAAGGTCTCTGTCACCCGAGGTTCCCCTTCGCTATCTCTGGTTTTAAAGCTGAATTCGTACCCCTCTTCAAGGAAAAAACCTGACTCCGACTGGGCACCGGGACCGAGGAACATTGTAAAGGTTTGATTCAGTTCAAGAGGCTGGAGGGGTACAAGAACAAAGATAAAGTTACCCTCAAGAATTGCTACTCCGGCATCAATACCGGGGAATATTTCCAAATTTTCTACAACTGAAGCCGGTTCCATCGGTTGGTCAAAGACCATTATTATGGGATTGCCGGGGTCTATCCCTGTTTCGCTGTGCTCGGGAAGCGTACCTGCCAGTTTGGGTGGCTCACCGGGTTCGGTAACATACTTTGCCCATAAATCTTCCTCCACGTAATCCTTCACCTGGCCCGGGCAGAAATCATGGTAAATATCTGTAAAGATGAGATCAACCAGTTCGTCCAGCCCCTGCAATATACCAGGTATTATGTTATCCAACTTTTCAAGCACGTAGTCTGACATTTTGTCTGCCAGTTGTTGCTCCTTATATTCATGCGTCTCGGGCCTGACCAGTTCCCTGTATTTTTCTATTTTCTGGAGTACACGAAGCTTTTCAAGATCGTCCTCGAAATCGGGGTCGCTCGGGTCGAGTTCATCCACTCGTTCCCTCACCCATTCGTTGAACTTATCTTCAAGCTGCTCATGCTTATATTGTGCGGTGTCCGCTGTGGCATATTCCTCCCATTTTTTACTTAGCTGCAGTTTCTGTATCCATACCATATCAGCTACTGAATCCGGATCAGAAGGGTCGATATTGTCTACGAAATTCCTTACCCATTCGTTGAACTTGTTTCCCATCTGCTCGTGCTTGTACCTGTCGGTTTCGGTGGTTGCCATATCATACTTGCCGCACATCTGTATCTTCTGTAAGAAGAAGATGTCTTTCAGCCCCTGAGGGCTATCGGGGTCAATCTGGTCTACCCAGTTTCTGATGTAGTCGTTGAACTTCTCTGTCATCTGGTCTTCTTTATACTGTCTGGTTTGCTGGTCGCAGTACTTCCCGTATTCATCGAGCTTCTGGACCCTCTGTAACTTGAAAAAATCGTTGAGAGCGCTCAGGTCGGATGGGTCTATCGCATCTACCTGGTTTCTGACAAAATCACTGAACTCGGTAACCATATCCTCGCTCAAGTTTTCCCCTTCTTCCGGGGAAATGTCGCCCCCGGCTGCGTCGATTTCTTTCGATACCGTGATTAATTCAGCAAGAGCGTTGGGCCCGCTGGTGTTTATCCCGGATATGCTTTCGGATAAAGCCTGAAACGCTTGCGTTGGCTGGGGCTCCGGCCCGGGTGGCTCATATGGCTCAGAAGGCTGGGGCGAAGGCTCTGGTGCTGGCTCAACAACGTCTCCACAACCCGTAGAGAGTACTAACAGCGCTACAACTACGGTTACTGTTAATAAATTACGCATATTAAACATTTGTCCACCTCATCGACGGGAAGATTATCGCTTTTTATAAAACATAAACCGACCTTTATGAGGTCGGTTTCACTATTGGCTCCCCGTCATCCAAGTGCCCAGTTAAAGGTGGCGGCTCGATGCCCCCTCTCTTTATAAATATATATTTTCAGGCCATAAATTTACTCCTATTTGTTTGGACTGTCAATACCCGGGAAGGCATATTTTACATGTTTGGGGATGGCTTACAGAAATTATATAAAATCTTGCCCTTTACTCGCTGTTACTGGGGCCAGTTTACGAAAATATCATATGCCACGTCGTTGGTACCGCCGGTGCCATATGGCCATGTGTCTATGCCGATATAAGCGCCGTATTCGAATTCATCCCAGGTATAGGCGGTCGTATTATTCAGGTCCTTAATCTCGCCGTAGCTATCAACATAGCTTTCCGGACCGAGGGTTACAGTGATATTTCCGTTGTGGATCTCGAGGGTAAAGTAGATATCGGACGGTGCAGCGAAATAGCCGGTATATGTTTTGAAATCGCTCACTATTTCACCGTTGAAATTGCCGTCCGTCAGTCCGACCCGCAGGTCGTTTCCAATACGACCGAAATATACATAAGCCCCACCCATCCAGCCCTGATTACCTTCGTCTACGTATTTCTTATCCAGAAGCCCGATCAAAACGGCGCCGTTTTCCTGCAACCCGGAAGCATCTATGGTGCCGGAGAAGGTAACCTCGACGTTATTGGGGTCTGTCGCAAGCTCTTTCACCCTGAAGCCGCTTCCAATATTTTTTACGTTGCCGTACATGGTTAACTCGTAGTATTCATCCGGCTCCACATTATTCGATGGTTCCTGGATGGTATAGGTGAAGTAGGTTGCCCAGTTCTTTCCCGGGAATGGCATGGTGCCGGGCCCCTCAGATGCGGCCCAGGCGCTCTCCTTTTGCGCATCCTGGTCGGTTACAGCCGCATGGGCAGCAAGGTAGATTTCGTCGCCGGGAGTAAACCCCGATTTGTTAAGATCGATACTGTAGCTATAGGTGCTTACTGGGGGATCGTGCTCCCCCTGATAGTCGAAATGGCCCAGAACAGGGTTACCCCCGCTGGCTGTGCCTTTTCCTCTACCCTTGCCGGAAGCCCCTGTTTGGGGAATCTCTGCTGCGCTGCACGCTGCGTGCAGGTGAGATTCATTCATAAGCCATGGGGAATTAACGGTATACTCGACATACAGATGATCGGCATCGTTATACAAACTCACCGTGCCGATATTTATGTCTTTTCCGGCATATAATATTTGGAGTTGCGGGCTATTTTCTGTTTGAGCCGCTACCGGTAGTGCCGTTACCAGGCAGAGGCCGATCGAGGCTATTAAGGACATGAGGAACAATAAATTTCTCTTCATGTCCACATGTTAGAATACGCGTTGCTATCAATCTATCGCGCATTAAGGTGATAGAAGCTAGTAATTTAGAACCAGTTTACCCGATCGGCCTGGATTTTGGAGTTAGTTTTCCGTATCTAAGTCAACGATAGGCGGGTTTTTATAAATTATCTTCATGCAGTTCCAGCACTGCCATCCATCTTCATGTTCTACGATGAATTTGCCTGAATAGTTGCATTTTGGGCACACGAGGTGCCGGGCAGGTGCCATAATCTTCTGTGGTAATGTGTCGGTTGCCATTTTAACTGTTGTAAAACCTCCGTATCTTTAACAAAAAATTAGAGCGTAAACCGTTATCCCCGATAACTAGTCCATTACGCTCTATAAAGTACCGTTTTATTTAGAAGCTCGGTGCTAGTTCACCTGGTAAAACCAAAACGTAATTATATCTTTTTCAAAATGGGTTGTCAATACCCTGCTAAAAATATTTATAATATCCAATTATAGGGCTTTTTAAAACGCGAGGGTTTCTTTTTAAATAGTGCTTTAAATCCCGCTATAAGCCGTAGACTATACCATAAATTACTGGCTAAACTTACTGCTGCCACTAATGTTGAAGCCCGACTCCTCAATGCGGGTCAGCTTTTCATAGATCCTGCACCATATACAGCCCGGGCGGTACACGCAGCTTACACAGCAGTCCTCTTCCCTGTCCGGGTTGAACACACCCATGGGGCATCTGAGCGGCTCTCTTTCCATTATCTCACCTCTTTATACGACCTGGTTTTTTTATAACCATAAATATATTATGTCAACTATGCCCTGTTACCGGTATTTCTTACCTTAGGCAAGCCTTTCTCCAAATACCCTCCCGTAGTCCTGGCATGTCTTCATTCCCTCCGCCGTTTCGATGAGCGATTCATTCAGGTTGAACGGGCCAAGCTCGAAAGGGTTTACCATGTCGCCCTTTTCCATCTCCCGCAGGATAATTTCAGGTGCATAGTTTTCATGCTTGTAGGAAATTTCATGCGTGTACGAGCCGAATGCCCCGGCAGGTTTTCCTTCCAGTCCTGCATGCTGGTGTACCAGCGAGAGAAATTCCTTGACCCGAGGTGGCATGTCAGTGAAGTATGTCGGTGAGCCGAAGATGTAACCGTTGTATTCTCCAAGGTCACTTGCCGGGGTCAAATCTTCAATTTTCCTTACTTCCGCCTCATGCCCGGCAAAGCGTACACCCTCGGCGATAAACAGGGCCATCTTTTCCGTGTGTCCGGTGGGACTGAAGTAAGCGATGAGTACTCTTTTCATGACCACCCTCCGCGTTGTATTTTGCAGGTTATCCGACAGCTACGGATTATACAACATAGCGGTTTGTTATGGTAGGGGCTAACCTTGCACCTCAAAGCTACGTTCTATTTCTAAAGACTATTTGAATTTGACTCAAATTCTTGTCTCGTACGCAGTTAAGATTGTATAATGGAAAAACACTCGGGGAATATAGTGTAAATGGAAGAAAAAGAAGATAAGAAGAAACTCGAAATAAAACACTGTGCGTTGCCGGACAAGTGGTGTCTGCGAGATAAAAAAGACCCGCTATGTAAGGAATGTAAGTTCAATAAAAAATAAGTCTCTCCCACTATCTTAGGGCTATAATATACAGCCCTTACCGTTATCAAGCAGGATACGGGCTCTTAATAATTTCCCCCCAAAGCCTTTCTTAAACCATCGCAGTAACGTATTTTTCGCCCTTACCTTTTGGTAAATTCGTATTCTATCCTTACCGCCAGAGGCAACCGATTAGATGCTAGAATGATATGTAAGGAGAACTAAGGGGGTACCTGTGAGTAACAGTGGGCAGGGCTTTTTTGCCGGTTGTAAAACAACAGCCATGGCGATCATGCCACATACCGATGTTAAGAAGGGCCTGAAACTTGCCATGGGGCTTGATATACCCTTCTGGCCGCAGCTACCCAACGTGAGTTTCGGCGAGGATATGTATGCCCAGACCGCGCACAATTTCCCCGGCATATCGATCGACTATGCCGATGGGAAGGTGAACTTCAGTAAATCCCGGTTTCTAGCAGGGCTAAATGAATATTCTGAGAAAATGATAGAACCTGATACCTTCACCCTGAAGCGAAGTGATTCGGTGGTATATAACGAATTTTTAAATAGGGAACTGGGTGATTACGTCGCGGTGCGGGGCCAGGTAACTGGCCCGGTGAGTTTTGGTTTCAGGGTAGTCGACGAGGATTCCATGCCGGTAATATACCAGGAGGACATAAGGAATTTACTCTTTGATTTCATCCAGAGAAAGGTGAACGCCCAGTACCGCCAGCTCCGGGAGAAAAACGCTAACGCCTTTGTGTGGCTCGATGAGCCCGGCCTGGGATGGGTTTTCAGCGGGCTTTCCGGCTATAATGATGTTCAGGCCAAAAACGATTACGAGGATTTTATCTCCGCTATCGAGGGTCCGAAGGCGCTACACCTGTGTGCCAACGTAAATCTCCCCTACCTGCTTGATCTCGGAATAGATATTTTATCCTTCGATGCTTTTCAGATAGAGACCATGCCCAAAGGATATGCGAGTGATGTGGCACGCTTTGTGGAAAACGGCGGGATAATTTCCTGGGGTATCGTCCCCACCGATCGCAATACGCTGGATGCAGAGATGTCGGAGAGGCTTTCCGCTTTACTTCTCTCCTACTGGGATACAATAGCCATGAATTCTGAAGTATCGACTGAAAAGCTTGCCGGCAGTGCCCTTATAGCTCCGGCAAGATGCTGTCTCAAGAACGCAGGCGAAGCAGGACCTGTCCGTAATTGCAGGGTTGAAGGCGGTACAGGAGGGACATCGGAAGAGAGGATAGTTGAGAGGGCACTGGCATGTACGAATGCCATTTCTAGCATAATGAAGGAGCGATTTTCCTTCTAGACCTTCATTTCTTCAGATCAGTTTCATCTTCTCAAGTATCCAGAGCATGCCGGGGACCCTGAGATCGAGGATGGTGTCTGGCGGAAGGTTTAGAAGCAGGTCCGGAATTTTTTTAAGTGGCACCTTGAGGACCTCGATAATTTCCGCATCATCCGGTTTTTCGCCGCCTACATATTCGACGTTCGGGGCGAGGTAATGCTTCACCATGGCCGTAGTCATCACCGAGCATTCCGGGGTAACCTTGATCGGGATAAGCTCTTTAGCCAGGTAGCCGGTTTCTTCGCGAAGCTCCCTTCTGGCGGTTTCTTCTTCTCCCTCGCCCTCCTGGTCAGTCAGCCCGGCCGGTAGTTGGATTACAAAGGATTCTATAGCATATCTCCAGTGCCTTTCCAGGATAACCTCCCTGTCCCTGGTAATGGCAACTATGGCTACGGCCCCTCCGTGAAATACGTTATTCCTTTCCACCATCTCCCAGGTGCCCTCTTTGCCGGATCTGGTAAGGAAATGCTTCCTGACGAAGTTTATGTATTTCCCCTCTTTAACGATTTCCTTCCTTATGAACAATGCACCTCACCTCAAGGGTTTAAGGCCCCGGATACGAAATACCGGGATTATTTCATTGTAGTCCTTTATGCCATGTCCGGGCAATTATTGCTGCTTGACAAAAGAAGGCTCCTCCGCTTAAAGTATCCATTATCTGAATAGGAAGAGGTTCACAGGTGAAAGCGAGATTAAGGCCAATTGTGCTTGGTGTACTGGCAGTTTCACTGGTTCTACCCCTTACCGGCTGCGGGTTGTTTAACCGTTTTATATCGCCGGCTGTCTTGACTAACCAGCAGGCAATCGCCATTGTACAGGTTGCCGGGGTACCCTATATTGATGATTACTATCAGGAGACAGTTGGGGAAGAAGCAGCCGGGGTGAAGATAGGTTACGCAAAGCCTGCCGGCGACTGGACCGCCAAGTATGACGAAGGGATATGGCAGGTCCAGGGTACCGTGTACACGGAGAAGTGGGGTAATTGCATGACTATCTGGACGTTGAGAGAACAGGATAGCAAGATTACCCTGACCGGGTTTAGCTGTAGCTGAAATTAGCCAAAAAAATACCGCTATCTTATAGCCAGTCGGTTAACGCTTGTCCGGCTCCCGTTGCCTGCCTTATTCAAATCGGCACAGTTAGTCTTCCCTTATGCGGATTGCTGGACAGTTCAAGGTTATGTTATACTACAACAGTTACAAAGGGGGGTGAGTTTGGCAAGTACAGTTACTATAAAACAACTTTTGGAAGCGGGTGCCCACTTTGGCCACCAGACGAGCCGGTGGCATCCCCGGATGAAGAAATATATCTTCACCAAGCGCAATGGCATTCATATAATTGACCTTGAGCAGACGGCTGTCCTGCTTGATAAGGCATGCAAGTTCGTGGAACAGCTGATAATCGATGGCGGTACGCTCCTTTTTGTCGGCACCAAGAAACAGGCCCAGGAAGCTATAGAGGAAGAGGCAAGGCGCTGCGGAATGTATTTTATCAACCAGCGCTGGCCAGGTGGCGTGTTGACCAACTTCAATACCATACAGAGCCGCATCGACTACCTGGTTCGCCTTGAAGACCAGCAGGCAAGGGGTGAACTGGATTGTTTGCCCAAAAAAGAAGCCCTCAAGCTAGGCAAAGAAGTCGAACGCCTGAACCGTATGATCGGTGGCATCAAGGAGATGGTGAACCTGCCCTCGGCCCTGTTTATAGTGGACGTGGTCAAGGAGAGGCTTGCTCTCGAGGAAGCCAAAAGGGTGGGAATGCCGGTGGTGGCTGTTGCCGATACCAACTGTGACCCAACCGATATCGATTATCCCATACCGGCCAACGACGATGCCATAAAGGCAATCAAGTTGATATGCGGGAAAATCGCCGACTCGGTCCTGGTGGGTAAGGCCGGAGGACAGGAGTTCCTGGTTAAGGAAGAGCAGCAGGAAGAAGAGAGTGGCGGTGAATTCCCGGCCGCGGAGACCGAGGAAGATATCGTATTTATGCATAAAGAAGAATAGCAGGAGGAGCGGGAGTTGAATATTCCAACCGCGAAGGTAAAGGAGCTGAGGGAGCAATCAGGTGCTGGAGTTATTTCCTGCCGCAACGCCCTGATCGAAGCTTGCGGCGATATGGAGAAGGCCCACGAGATATTAAAGGAGAAGGGCATACTCAAGGCACAGAAGAAGTTGGAACGCTCCACCGCTCAGGGGATCGTCGAGGCCTATGTCCACACGGGTGGCCGTATCGGCGCGATGATAGAGGTAAACTGCGAGACCGATTTTGTCGCGCGCACTGACGAATTCAAGGAACTGGCCCATAACCTTGCAATGCAGGTCGCAGCAATGCCTGCCCAGTTCGTCTCTCAGGACGATGTACCCGAAGGCAGTGACATCGAGCCGCAGGCAGATTGTCTGTTGCTCCAGCCTTTCATTAAAGATCCAAGTAAAACTATTCACGACATTGTCGTGGAGGCTGTTGCCAAAGTAGGTGAGAATATCAGGATAGCCAGATTCGCCCGGTTTGAAGTGGGTAGATAGGTATTGCCGATATGACCACTGCCAGGTATAAGAGAGTTCTCCTGAAGCTGAGCGGAGAGGCTTTCAGGGGTAAACTCGAATACGGTATCGACGTTGATACGCTAACGCAGATAGCCGACCAGATCAAGCGAGTGGTGCAGAATGGTGTCGGTGTGGCTGTTGTGGTTGGCGGCGGTAATATATGGCGTGGTGCCGATGCACAGCGGAAAGGTATGGACAGGGTTACCGCCGATTACGCGGGAATGCTGGCTACGGTAATAAACGCTCTTGCCCTCCAGGACAAGCTGGAAGAAATGGGAGTCTTTACCAGGACTCAGACGGCGATTGGTATCGAACAGGTGGCAGAGCCCTATATCAGAAGGCGTGCTATAAGGCATATAGAGAAGGGAAGAGTCGTAATACTTGCCGGTGGTACCGGCAATCCCTATATGACCAGCGATACGGCAGCGGCTCTCCGGGCCATAGAGGTGGAAGCGGAAATACTGCTTATGGCAAAAAACCGTGTCGACGGTATCTATAGTGCCGACCCAAATAAATATCCCGATGCCAGAAAATTCGAAAAACTGACACATCTCGAGGCGCTGAATATGCGCCTCAAGATTATGGATGCAACCGCACTTTCCCTTTGCCTGGATAACAGGCTTCCAATCATGGTCTTTAATCTCCAGGGTCCCGATGCGCTGGAACGCGCTGTAGGCGGCGAGCCCATTGGTACCCTGGTAACCGATGCGTAAGAGAAATGGAAGAAACTATTTTAAAAAAGACCGAAGCCAAAATGCAGGCCTCAGTGGAGGCCTTGAAGAAGGAGTTGAACACCATCCGCACCGGGCATGCCTCTCCTGCGCTGATTGAGCACCTGAAGGTAGAGTACGCCGGGGTTCCCACCTCACTCATTCAGATCGCCGGTATATCGACATCCGGGGCAAATACACTGGTGATCCAGCCCTGGGACAGGAGCAGTCTGCACAGCATCGAAAAAGCCATTCTTAAATCCGATCTGGGCCTCAACCCCATCAACGATGGCAACGTTCTCCGTATAAACATACCCCCGCTAAGTGAGGAGAGGCGGCAGGAGCTGGTCAGGGTTGTGAGGGGAAGGCTGGAAAAAGAGAGGGTTATAATCCGGAACTTCCGACGGGAAACCATGGATGAGATGAGAAAGGCGGAGAAGAACAAGGAGATATCCCAGGACGAGCTCAAACGGGACCTCGACCTGCTGCAGAAGCTTACCGACAAATATATTGCCCTGGCGGACCAGGTGGGAAAAGACAAAGAAGTCGAAATCGAGCAAGTTTAGCATTCTCGGTTTAGGCAGTCAAATTTCAAAATGAAGTATGGAAAATGCTTCGTTAGCACCAGAGGAGAATAGCATCCCGGAACACGTCGCCATCATCATGGATGGTAACGGTAGATGGGCAGAGCGCCGTGGGCTGCCCAGGTTCGAAGGGCATGCTGCCGGCGTGGAAAGTGCCCGCTCCATCATAAGGTATTTCAATAACCGTTATCACCTCGGTTATCTCACCCTTTATGGTTTTTCTACGGAGAACTGGAGCCGCTCCAGGGATGAGGTCGGCGGCATTTTTAAACTTTTCGAAGAGATAATCGGTAGAGAATCGCAGGAACTGCATAGAGAGGGTGTGATATTGCGTCACCTCGGCCGCCTCTACGAGTTGCCCGAGGGGCTTCAGCGGGAAATATGTAAGGCGGTTGAACTTACCAGCCATAACAGTGGAATGACCCTGGGCTTTGCCTTTAACTATGGAGGTCGCGGGGAGATACTGGATGCGGTGCGCGGCATTTTGGCCGAAGGAATCCCGGAAAAGCGTATCGATGAAGGGCTATTCAAGCGCTTTCTTTACACGGATGGCATGCCTGATGTGGATCTCCTTATCCGTACCGGGGGCGAACTTCGGATCAGTAATTTTCTGATATGGCAGTCGGCATACAGCGAGTACTATTTCACCGATGTACTCTGGCCCGATTTTAATGAGAAAGAGGTTGACAGGGCAATAATCGATTACGGAAGGAGAAAGAGGCGCTTCGGCGGTTTATAATCGATTGTTAAAGGGTCTTATGCTTAAGAAAAGGATCCTTACTTCTGTTTGGTATGTCTCCCTTCTCGTGGTGGTTGTATGGTTTGCCGGCGAGAGGGGGTTTACCCTTTTAGTCGCTGTATTCGGTATTCTGGCTGCTCTTGAATTTTACCGCATGGTGGCAGCGACAAAGCCTCATCCCTTTACCTATTTCGGACTGGTTTGGACGGCCCTCTTCATCCTGGTAAGAAGCTCAGAGCTGCTGTCATTCCGAACACCTTTTTTTACTCCCGATGTACTTATTCCGCTGTTGCTGACTTCGGGAATAATAGCGCCCTTGATCGGGGTCCTGGTGCGCAGACAGAGAGAAGGTGCCTTCGATAGCTGGATATGGACTGTTGCGGGCATCCTTTATACAGGCTGGTTGTTCAGTCATTTGGTGGCACTGAGAGGGCTTGATAACGGACAAAACTGGGTATTCTTTGTTCTTTTTGTCACCTGGGCCTCGGATACGGCTGCCTATGTTATCGGCAGCAGGTTTGGCCGGCACAAGCTTGCACCCAAAGTCAGCCCCGGAAAGTCGTGGGAAGGGGCGCTGGGGGGCGTCCTGGCTGCTATCTTAACCAGCGTACTCTTTTTCACCGCTACCCCCTTTTATATACCCCTGGTTTACTGGCAGTTGATGCTCCTGGCTGTGGTAGTGAGTGCATGTGGCCAGCTCGGTGATCTTGTGGAGTCGCTGTTAAAGCGTAATATGGGGGTCAAGGATTCCGGAAACCTGATGCCCGGGCACGGGGGCGTGCTCGACCGCATTGATAGCCTTATTTTTTCAGGTGCCGTAGTGTACTATGTGATATACTATTGCTGTGTATGACTGGTAAGATAAAACAGATTGCTATTCTCGGCTCAACCGGTTCCATAGGTCGCCAAACACTCGATGTAATACGTAATTTCCCCAATAGATTTCGTGTTTTAGGCTTGGCTGCCGGTAAGAATAAAGAGCTTTTAGCCCGACAGGTAGGCGAGTTTAAACCGGATCTCGTCTATTTCCAGGGTGATAAAGCGAAAATAGCCGGCATGGGTAGTGGCTTTGAATTTATGCCACCGGAGGAAATGGCCGGTCATCCGCGGGTTGATACCGTAGTAATCGCTACCTCCGGGATATCGGGCCTTTTACCGCTCATGGCTGCTGCGAGGTCTGGTAAGGAAATTGCCTTGGCGAATAAAGAAGCCCTGGTTGCCGCGGGCAGTATTATCACCAGCGAGGTAAAGACTAACAGGGGCCGTATCCTTCCGGTAGATAGCGAGCACAGTGCAATATGGCAGTGCCTCAGGGGTGAGAATAAAAAGCCGGCGCGCCTTATTCTCACAGCCTCTGGAGGGCCGTTTTTACATTATTCCAGGGAGAAACTGAGGGACGTAAGCCCGGATGAAGCGCTCAAGCACCCTTCCTGGCAGATGGGCCGCAAGATCACCATAGATTCGGCTACGCTTATGAATAAGGGGCTTGAGGTGATAGAGGCCCATCACCTTTTCGGCACCCCTTTTGCAAAAATAGAAGTTATGATTCATCCGGAAAGCATAGTCCATTCCCTGGTGGAATTTGCGGACGGCTCTATTAAGGCACAGCTGAGTTATCCGGATATGCGGCTACCTGTACAGTATGCCCTCTCATACCCGGATCGTCTGGACAATCGTCATATACCGAGATTAAAATGGGACCAGATAAAGAGCCTTAACTTTGCTCCCCCCGACACGGTTAGCTTCCCCTGCCTGGAGATGGCCATTGAGGCGGGTAAGAGGGGAGAAACATACCCGGCTGTGCTCTGTGCCACGGATGAAGTAGCGGTTGACCTGTTCATATCAAGGCGCATAAAGTTTACCGGCATCGCACATCTTGTCGAAAAGGTACTTGAGATGCACCGTGCGGTACAATCTCCCACCTTAAACGATATTATTGAATGTGATGCCTGGGCCAGAGAGACTGCCCTCAGTTTGGCAGATAGCAACGTATTATGTTAGTCACTATCCTTATTTTTATCGGTGTCCTGGCAGGAATTATAATCGCTCATGAACTTGGGCATTTTATAACCGCCAAGCTTTCCGGAGTCCAGGTCAAGGAGTTCGGGGTCGGGCTTCCACCCAGGCTCTTTTCGGTAAGACGCGGTGAAACCATCTATTCGCTTAATGCTATCCCGCTGGGCGGATTCAACAAGCTCTCAGGCGAAGAAGATCCCGATGCCCCTAGGAGCCTTGCGGGTAAACCGTTTGGTATACGGTTTTTGGTACTGAGCGCCGGCTCGATGATGAATTTCTTGCTTCCCCTCATTCTCCTTACCATTGCTTTTATAGTTCCCCACAATATGGTGAGTGGAGACGTGCTGGTTACCGGTGTTGCGACAGATTCGCCGGCTGCGCGTGCCGGAATTGAATCGGGGGACAGGATAGTCAGCGTCAACGACAAACCTGTCGAAAACAGCAGCGACCTTCAGCGTTATATCCAGCTCGGGTTGGGTAATGAGATTTCGGTCACCGTTGAACACGCGGATTCCACGGTGGAGGAAGTGCAGCTGGTGCCCAGATGGACACCGCCCGAAGGTGAAGGAGCGATTGGGGTCGTTATCAGCATGCCCGATGCAACGGTGGTGAGGCAGGGTGAACCTTTCTGGAGGGCCCCGTTCCTGGCTGTTTCCGCCTTAGCGGAAACCCTGGTGCTTTTCAAGAATGCGATACTGAGCATAATTACCGGCGCTGGTACCGCTTCTTTAACTTTGACAGGACCTGTGGGAATTGCACAGATGACCGGTGAGGTAGCGAGGGCAGGAATCAGTCCCCTGTTCGAGTTCGCTGCTTTTCTCAGCCTGAACATAGGTATCATAAATCTGTTCCCCCTCCCCGCTCTTGACGGTGGTCGAATTGCCTTTCTATTGCTCGAAAAAGCACGTAGCGGTAAACGTGTTTCGCCCAGGATGGAGGGCCTGGTACACCTCATCGGATTTTTAGTGCTGATGGGAATACTTGTTGCGGTAACCTATAACGACATTCTACGCATTATGAGCGGCGGAACGATAGCGCCATAAAGCGATCGATAAGCCATGAGTAAGAGAAGAATAAGCAAAAAGATTAGAATTGGCCATGTGCCTGTTGGCGGCGACTCCCCTATCGTGGTGCAGTCTATGACCAAAACCGATACTCGAAACGTTATGTCAACTGCTGCCCAGATAAGGGAACTGGAAGAATGTGGCTGCGAAATAGTCAGAGTGGCCGTACCTGATGCTGAAGCGGCCCGTGCCATAGCGGAGATAAAAAGCCTTGTTTCAATGCCAATTGTTGCCGATATCCACTTCGATTACCGGCTGGCGCTTGCGGCGCTGGAGTCCGGTGCCGATGGACTTCGCCTTAATCCGGGCAACATCGGAAATCCGGATGAGGTCTCTACGGTTGTTAAATCGGCACGGGAAAGGCGTGTTCCTATTCGCATCGGTGTAAATGCGGGCAGCCTTCCCCCGGCGGATAGGCCGGGACTATCTGTTTCCGGGCGTATGGTAGAAGCCGCTTTGAAACAGGTGAGGCTGCTGGAGGGTCTGGACTTCGACCTCATCAAGATATCGCTTAAGGCATTTGATGTCCCTGCCACGATAGAGGCCTATCGTGGAATAGCTGATAAAGTTCCCTACCCTTTGCATGTCGGGGTTACCGAGGCAGGAACGCCGAGGGCCGGAATCATAAGGAGTGTTGCCGGTATCGCTACCCTTCTTTACCTGGGTATCGGCGATACTATCAGGGTTTCCCTGACAGCTCATCCCAGGGAAGAGGTGATTGCCGGATATGAAATATTAAAATCCCTTGATCTACGCCGGCACGGGCCGGTACTGGTAAGCTGTCCATCGTGCGGACGGGCCGAGACCGACGTTTTACAGCTGGCAGAGAAAGTAGAGGAAGCCCTTGCCGGTATCGATAAACCCCTCAGGGTAGCGGTGATGGGCTGTATCGTTAACGGACCGGGAGAAGCAAAAGATGCCGATATAGGTATTGCCTGCGGAAAAGATAACGCCGTACTTTTTAAAAGAGGTAAAAAGACGGGGAAAATAGAAGGCCCTGACCTTGCAGATATGTTTATCCGTGAGGTAAAAAAGATGGCTGTCGAGCGATAAAGGCCGCCGCATTATTGAAAAAAAGCCCGTACTTTCGGTATTATTAGGGGCAAAAAATATTTATCTTAGGAGGTATAAAGATGCAAAGGACATGGAAGGCTACAACCGCGGGTATCCTGACCATAATCGGGGGCATCGTCGGGATTGTTGCAGGAGGAATAGCCCTTCTAGGGATGGGTCTTGCTTCTATGTTGACCGGGTTTGAGTGGTTATCAGGAATAGGCGGTGGTTTTCTTGCTCTTGGCATAATAGCCCTGATCGCGGGTATCATGACGCTAAAGAGAAGGGCATGGGGGTTTTGCCTTGCAGGGGCCATCTGTGCCATGTTCCCCATAATACCGCTGGGCGTGATGGCAATAATATTTGTTTCCATGGCAAAACGGGAATTCATTTAATAGACAATTTGTTTTAAAGAATACTCCATCGGATAGATATGGAGGGCTTTTTTCCTTATTTTATGATCCACACAGGGTCTCGGTAGCTACTTTGTGTGACAACTCATTATGTTCCAAAATATGATAGACAGGATGAATTGTTAGGTGAGAATATCGAAATTATTTGGAAAAACGCAGAGGGAAACTCCGACGGAAGCGGATACCGCCAGCCACCGCATACTGCTCCGTTCGGGTATGATCTATCAGGTAGCCGCGGGGATATATTCCTATTTGCCTTTAGCATGGCGTGTGCTTAAGAAAATAGAGAATATAATCCGTGACGAAATGAACGCGGCTGGCGGGCAGGAATTGATGATGCCAGTTCTCCAGCCCCTCGAGCTATGGCAGCAGACCGGGCGCGACAGGGCTTTCGGCAAGGGCCTCTTCGTGTTATATGATCGCAAAGAGAGGGAGCTATGCCTCGGGCCCACTCACGAGGAAGTTGTCACCAGGCTGGCCGGCCAGTTTGTAAAGAGTTACCGTGATTTGCCACTGCTTCTATACCAGATTCAAACCAAGTTTCGGGACGAACCGAGGCCAAGGGCGGGACTACTCAGGGTCCGTGAATTTACCATGAAAGACCTTTACAGCTTCGACATCGATGAGGCAGGTCTGGAGCGTAGCTACCAAAAGATGCTCACTGCTTACCAGAATATATATGCGCGCTGTGGTCTACCCGCACTGATAGTTGAAGCGGATAGCGGTGCTATCGGCGGCAAGGACTCCCATGAGTTCATGGTTGTTACCGAGACCGGAGAAGATGAGATTATCTACTGCCCCGGCTGCCATTATTCGGCGAATGCTGACAAGGCCTGTAGCGTAAAGGGTAAACAGCATAAAGAGGATCCGCTGGCGCTGGAGGAGGTTGAGACACCGGGAGTAACTACGATAAAGGAACTATGCCAGTTTCTCAGGATATCACCCGATCATACTCTCAAGGCGGTTTTCTATGTGGCAGATGAAGAACCGGTATTCGTCGTCGTCAGGGGCGACCTCGAGGTTAACGAGGTCAAACTTAAGAATTTATTGAAGTGCGTCGATCTTCACATGGCCAGCGAGGAAGAAGTTGCAAAAGCGGGAATCGTGGCTGGGTTCGCTTCGCCGGTTGGACTAACAGGTATGAAAACAATTGTCGATGATTCTGTTGCTTCCGGCGTCAACTACGTTGCCGGTGCTAATCAACCGGACAGGCATTTGAGGAATGTCAACTACCCCCGGGATTTCAGGGCCGATATCGTAGCAGATATAGCAAGGGCTTGTGCCGGCGGAAAGTGTATTCGCTGCGATGGAGAATTAATGACAACCCATGGAATCGAGGTGGGACACATATTCAAGCTGGGCACGTTTTTATCGGAAAGACTGGGCGCCTCCTTTACCGACCCCGATGGAGTTGAGCGCCCTATAGTTATGGGCTGCTACGGTATCGGTATAGGCAGGCTGCTGGCTGCCGCTATAGAGCAAAACCACGACGATAAAGGTGTTATATGGCCGCTACCCATTGCCCCCTATCATGTTTATCTATGTCCTCTGTACCGGGAAAATACCGGAGTTGAGGAGGCGGCGGAAAAGCTATACCACGATCTCGAGGCGGCCGGATTTGAGGTGCTCTTCGACGACCGGCAGGAATCTCCGGGAGTAAAATTTAACGATGCAGATTTACTGGGGATACCGATGCGGGTTACTGTCAGCCCCCGTACCCTTAAGGAAGACGGCGTTGAGTTGAAGAAGCGCTCTGAGAAGGAGTCAGAGATTATCTCCCTTAAGGATATTCTGGAACGGCTAAGGGCGCTTGTTGAGGAGGGTCTTAAAACACAATCTTGTTAAGACCCCGCTTACGGTCGCAACACCCCTTATGATCTGAGGGTCGCACCGCAATCCTGGTCAAGTTTTTGCATTATTTGCTTTTGAACCCTGTCGACCTCCTGGTCAGTAAGGGTATGGTCCGGGGACCGGAAGGTTATCCTGTAGGCAAGCGATTTTTTGCCTCCGGGAACCTGGCTGCCGGAATATACGTCGAAAATATCCACCTTCTCTACCAGCGGAAAGCTCCTCATAATCTCTTCTATACTGCGATTATTTATGCCCCTGTCGACTATCAGCGCAATGTCCCTTACTATTGCGGGGAAGCGTGGTATGGGGCTAAACCTCCTGTGAATTGAGACAAGGGGCAGCAGGGCTGTTACATCGATTTCAAGAAGGAAGACCGGTTGTTGGATATCGAATGCACTGAGAACCTTTGGGTGTATTTCGCCGATCACCCCTATAGGGTAGCCTTCGGTCACAACGGCTGCCTGTTTACCGGGATGCAGACCGTTATCTGTACCCTTCTCAAAGCTTAAATTCGCGACCAGGCCATTTAGAAGACCTTCTGCGACCCCTTTAGCGTCATAGAAATCCATGCGGCTTTCATCGCCATGCCACGATTTTTCCTGTCTCGGTCCGCTTAGAAGCGCGCAGAGAACCTCCGGCTCGTATGGAAGCTCGTTTTTCCTGGGTATGTATACTTTACCCAGCTCAAATATCTTTATGGCACCTTCACTGTGCCTGAGGTTTGCGAATAGCGTGTTAATGAGATTGGGTCTCAGGTACGTACGTAGATATTCCTGCTCAGCCGTCATCGGATTTGCCATCTTAAGCGGAGACGGGTTTAACAGGTCATCCGTAAGAGCCTTTTTCAGCGTGTCCATTCCGGTTAGCGAATAGCTGACTATTTCCTGGAACCCGTAACCGGTTAGATGGTCCCTGATACGCTTTTTCAGGCTGACTAGCGACTCGGGCCTCTGACTCGGTATGGTTGTACTTAGCAGCCTCGTCGGTATGCTCTCGTAGCCGACGATGCGGGCGACTTCTTCGATCAGGTCGACGTCCTGCTTTATATCGCTCCGCCAGAAGGGAGCTCTGGCCAGTACTCCCGGCGGACTTGCCTGTACCTCACAGGTGAATCCCAGTGATTTAAGCGCCGAAACCACCTCGTCGGTGTCGAAGGTTACTCCCAGGATTTTATTTATCCTGTCGGGCGTAAGAATTATTTGCCGCTGTTCTTTCTTTCTGGGGTAGACATCGATAATACCTTTTGCCGCTACCCCTCCGGCCAGCTCCAGAATCATTTTGGTCGCCTTTTTGAGAGCCCCCGGTATCAACTCGGGGCGAATTCCCCTTTCGAACCTCATGCATGCTTCGCTGGGCATGCGTAGCGTACGTCCTGTATGATGGATGCTGGCCGGTTCGAAGTTGGCTGCTTCCAGCAATATCGAGGTTGTGCCCTCAGTAACCTCGCTATCCATTCCGCCCATGACGCCGGCAATGGCTACCGCCTTTTCTTGATCGGCGATCACCAGCATGTCCGGGGAGAGTGAACGTTCCAGACCATCGAGGCTGGTTATGCGTTCGCCGGCCTGGGCCCGGCGAACAATAATCTTGCCTCCCTCTAACTCATCGTAGTCGAAGGCATGCAGGGGCTGCCCGTGTTCCAGCATCACGTAATTGGTGATATCTACTATATTGTTTATCGGCCGCATGCCGCATTTTATAAGGCGCTGCTTTAGCCACCAGGGAGACTCGGCGATTTTTACGCCTGTAACAAGGCTTGCACAGTACCTCGGGCATAATTCGGGATCGATGATATCTACCGTGATGCATTCCTCTACAGGCCCGCCCTCTTCCGCATAGCTGTCATCCCGAAGGTGAAGCTCTTTCTTCGTCAGTGCTGACACCTCTCGTGCTATCCCTATTATCGACAGGCAGTCCGGTCTATTTGGGGTGATGGCTAAATCGTAAACGATGTCACCCATGTAATCGGCAAGAGGTTTCCCAACCGGCGCTTCTTCGGGAAGGAGGAGAATACCCTCATGGTTATCGGAAATTCCGAGTTCCTTTTCAGAGCAGGTCATGCCCTCCGAGGTAACCCCGCGTATTTTAGCTGGTTTAAGCTGAAACTGCTTACCGCTCTGTGGATCGGTAAGCCGGGCGCCTACAGGGGCGAAAGCGATTTTGGCCTTTCTTTTAACGTTTGGAGCACCACAGACCACGGTAATCTTACTACCTCCGAGGTCGAGGGTTACCAGCCTGAGCCTGTCGGCATTGGGATGAGGACTGATATCGGTGATTTCTCCGATGATAATGCCGTTCCAGTTGTCACCGATGATTTGCATTCCTTCGGTTTCGTTTCCGGCCATGGTGAGACGGCTGGCCAACTCCTGCGGAGTAAGGTCGATGTCGATATATTCTTGAAGCCATCTGTGTAGTATTTTCATTGCCTGATCCTTTGTGACCCTGTTTAAAACTGGGATAGAAACCTCAGGTCGTTATTATAGAAAAGCCTGATGTCATCTATTCCGTAGCGCAGCATTGGCAGGCGGTCGATACCCATGCCGAAAGCAAAACCGGAATATGTATCGGGATCGATAGCCCCGCGCTCGAGGACTCGAGGGTGTACCATTCCGGCGCCGAGTATCTCAATCCAGCCCGTATTACTGCACAGCCGGCAACCCCTGCCGTTACAGACCAGGCATTCTATGGCCATCTCGACCCCAGGTTCGACAAACGGAAAATAATCGCATCGGAAACGGACTCCCCTGCCTTCTCCGAAGAAGCGCCGGGCAAACTCGTATAATGTGCCTTTAAGGTCGGCCATGGTGATACCTGTATCTATGGCGAGGCCATCTATCTGGTGGAACATCGGCGTGTGAGTAGCGTCGGTTGCCTCGTAGCGGTAAACCTTGCCCGGCTCGACCACCCTTATAGGTGGATCATTCGACTCGATCATCCTTGCTGTTACCGAGGTGGTGTGTGTGCGTAGCAGCATCGGCCCCATGGTGCTGTCAGGTGCCGCGTCGACCCATGAAGTCGACATTACGTCACGGGCAGGATGTTCATCGGGGATATTAAGTGCCTCGAAGTTGTAATAGTTCCATTCCACATCGGGACCTTCCTTAACTTGAAAGCCCATGGAACCGAAAATATCGCACACTTCGTAGATGGTCTGGTTGATTGGATGCAGCCGACCTCTGGGCATCGGACGGCCGGGAAGGGTGATATCGATATCGGCTTCTTCGGCTGTGGATGCCAGTTGGGCTTCTTCCAGGGCAGACCTTTTTTTATTTAGCTCACTTTCAAGCTCGGCCCTTAACCTGTTGGCCATGGCACCGGTAATTTTTCGCTCCTCCACTTCCAGTGAGGAAAGGGAGCGCAGGATCCCGGTTAGTTCGCTTTTCTTACCCAGATAATTAACCCGCCAGCTCTCGAGTTTAACGGCGTCGCCGATTGCTTGAAGGTTCCCCAGCGCTTCTGATCTAAGTTGCTCAAGTCGGCTTATCATAATCTATGTTCTCTATGATCGTGAAAATACAGGCAGGATCAGCATGAAAAAGGGTTATGTATCGTCTAACCGGTATAAAACAGCTGAGAATTGTTTCTCATTACTGTAAGGACTGTTCTTTGGCTGTTACCACTAATTGCCTGAAGGCTTCGGGTTCCCTGATCGCAATATCGGCCAGAACCTTGCGATTAATGGCCACTCCCGCCTTGCTGAGTCCATTCATAAACTGTGAATAGGTGATGCCCTCGGCCCTGCTGGCAGCGTTAACCCGGGCAATCCACAGTCGTCTCATATCACCCTTTCGCTCGCGGCGGTGCCTGTATGAATAGCTCAAGGACTTGAGCATTGATTCATGTGCGCGACGGTATAGAGAGTGCTTCGTTGCCCTGTGCCCTTTGGTGAGGGACAATACCTTCTTATGCCGATGACGGCCGACTACTCCTCGCTTAACTCGTGACAAATTAACCTCCTATGCAGTTAAACCCCGTAGGGTAAAAGTCTTTTTATACGCACCCGGTCAACTTTGCTTACGGGTATGGTTTCGTCATAAAGGCCTTTAGCTCGTTTTGACTTGCGACGGCGTAGATGGCTCTTACCGATTTTGACTCTCATGATCTTGCCGCTTCCTGTAATATGAAAACGACGCTGCGTTCCCTTATGTGTTTTCATTTTCGGCATTTTTATCCCTGCCCTTTTCCTTCCTTTATCTTACTTTTTGGTGCTGAGAGCGGTGCCAGTATCATTATCATGCGCTTTCCGTATAAAAGTGGTTGTCTTTCTATGGTGGCCGTATCCCCAAGTGATTCTGCCATGCGCTTCAGCAGGCTGAGTCCGTTTTCAGGATGCACTATTTCACGGCCCCTGAACATGACAGTGACTTTGACCTTATCACCTTCTTCGAGAAGTTTCTTTACCGACCTTGCCTTGGCCTCAAAATCGTGGTTATCAATTCTCGGCCGGAAACGTATCTCCCTGAGTGTTGATACCCGCTGACTCTTTTTGGCCTCGCGCTCTTTTTTAGCCTGCTCGTACTTATATTTTCCGTAGTCCAGTAGCCGGCACACCGGGGGTACCGCCGTGGGAGCTACCTCGACAAGATCGAGGTTTTGCCGCTCTGCTACCTCCTGTGCCTGCTGTAACGGCATTATACCCAGTTGCTCGCCCTTTTCACCCACGAGGCGAACTTCCCTGGCAATAATTCTCTCATTGGTACGAAGTTTTTTAACTATTTCTCCTGACTCCCTCCTTAAACGAAAAGCTTTCTACAGACAGGAATATAGCATATTCATGAAAGGTAAGCAAATATCGCTAAAGACTCAAATCCCGGGCCCGCTCCCTTATCGCGATTTCCAGCC
>Ga0068714_10002135_pt1 | contig 26273 bp, 20 predicted proteins | sample MTBNYHSulfiMetaG_FD_62988 | JGI IMG/M metagenome (GOLD analysis project Ga0068714, IMG submission 62988) | Enrichment culture microbial communities from rom New York Harbor, USA that are MTBE-degrading - MTBE-NYH (New York Harbor Sulfidogenic)... | ecosystem: Environmental > Aquatic > Marine >... | reverse complement strand
CGCGCGCGAGCCCACCGCGGCCGAGCTCGCGGCATGGCCGCGAGCCCAGCGCAGCACCATCATCGCCGAGATGCTCAAGAACTCCGCTCACCTGGCCGCGACGCGAGCCTGCGAGGACAGGTGGCGTCCGTCGACGGCCGCGACTCCCGGCGGTGTCGCTGCCCCTGCCCCGGTCGACCTCTCCGGCGAGTGGAGCATGACCTGCGTGGGCGACATCGTGTTCCAGTACAGGCTCAGGCTGGAGCAGAGCGGCGACCGGTTCAGCGGCGACATGGTCCGCACGAACGGCTCCGAGGCGGTCACCAGGGTGGAAGGCCGGGTCCTGCCTGACGGCTCGGTCGACTTCATGCGGACGACCGGGAGCTGGCGCCAACACTACACCGGCAGGGTCGCCGAGGTGTCGGGCACGCACGCCCTGGCGCTGGAAGGACGGTTCGGCAACCCGGGCCAGGAGAACCTGAGCTGGACGGCCCACCTGGGAGCGGCAGGCGGCACTGACAGCGCTGTCAGCCTCGCCGGCGAGTGGAGCATGACCTGCGTGGGTGACATCGTGTTCCAGTACAGGCTCAGGCTGGAGCAGAGCGGCGACCGGTTCAGCGGTGACATGGTCCGCACGAACGGCTCGGAGGCGGTCACCAGGGTGGAAGGCCGGGTCCTGCCTGACGGCTCGATCGACTTCATGCGGACGACCGGCAGCTGGCGCCAACACTACACCGGCAGCGTCGCCGAGGTGTCGGGCACGCACGCGCTGGCGCTGGAAGGACGGTTTGGCAACCCCGGCCAGGAAAACTTGAGCTGGACGGCCCGCCGAAAAGGTGCAGACAGTGGAGGATAGGCTCTCCGCGGTGCCCGCCACGCGTGCAGCAATCGCCGGTCTGGTCGCCCAGGCTGCTGTCGCCGCTCGCGCTCCTTGCACCCTGCGCGGCCGAGCTGCTCGGCCGGCCTGCTCGGTCTGAAGCACCTCGGCGGGCTGCTGTCGCCGCCGAAGTGCAGCTATTTCTAGCGTGGTTCACTCGAGCTTCTGCCCGAGGCCTCGTTCATTCCGCCGGGCGCAGATGAATCAAGGCCGGCGCCAGTCACGTCATCCCGGCCGAGGCAGAGGCCGCCCGGGCGGTACTCGACCATATCCTCTCCCGCCACAGGTCGTGACACGCGGCTGCAGTCGGTCCCCACAGCGGCGGCCTCCTGGCCGGCGCCGGGGCGATCCTGGCGACCGGCTGCGTGATCGGTGACATGCAGGTTGGGTGTTGGCGAGCACCTGCACGGTGCTCCCTGGCGTCATCACCACCCTCGCCAACTGGTCTGTGAACAACGGTGTATCACCCGCGCGTGATCGCGCTGACGAAGCTGAGCCGTGTCGGCGATGAGAAGGTGACGTGCTGAGGCCAACTGACGGCAACCGCCGACGCGACCACCTCTCGTGTTCGGCTGACCTTCCTGGGCGGCGCTGGGACCTCATGCGATGCCCTCGAGCAAAAACAGGCCAGCCGAAGTGGTTGGCCTGCTGTGGTTTGCTTAGTTGCGGGGGCCCGATACGCAGGTATGCGGGACCTTGGCTCGATCGAGATCCTCTTGGGAAGCAACGATCTGTGAGTCACGGGGCGGGCGCAGTTGACCGTTGGCGGCTTGTCGAGCAAGCTGGTGATATCCGCCCACGCTGCAGGAGACGCCGAGCGTCACTGTGGCTCAAGCCTGTACGGCCCGTTACCGGGCCCGGAATCCCCGCGCCACGCCTCTCTATCGCCTCTTCGAGACGCACTTCGACGAGGTGAAGGGGCAGTGGGAGGAGCGTTTCGAGCGCCGATACGGCTTCTGGCGCGGCCTCGTCGACGAGCAGGTGCTGCGCTACCTCGACTGCGGGCTGTTTGAGAACGGGTTTGCGCGTATCCGGTGTCCCGACTGCGCCGAGGAGTACCTGCTCGCGTTCTCGTGCAAGACGCGGGAGCTGTGCCCGTCGTGTGCGGCGAAGCGTTCGGCGGCGACGGCGGCGCTGCTGGCCGAGGACGTACTCGAAGAGGTCGGCCACGCGCAGTGGGTACAAAAGCACGGTCTCCCCGCGGCCCGCCAGGCGCGCCCGCCCTCCCCACAACCTCCTGACTCCATCTCGGCCGCGGCCGTCTGTGCGAGGTGTGTTCATGGAAGCGGCGGCCCGACGGGGGGCCGAGGTTCGAAGCGTGTTGTCTTGGGACGCGCTCTCCCGACCGCCGGTTTCTGCCGTTGAGGAGACCCTTCGGGGAATGCGAGCCCATCCTGGGCCCCGAATAGGCGCCTCAACCCCGTGCTCGGCTGGAGCTGAACGAAAGGAAACTCCTATCCCGGAGCCGGCCGCGGCGACTGCGACCACCGTCCCCATGAGCTGAGGTGCCTGCGGTCGACGACCGGCTCACCACTCGGTGGTCCGGCCACTCCCTGGAGGTGTCCGCCATCGCCCCGCCCGGTCCCCGCCGGTGGCCCAAGCTGGCGGCCGCGTCCGGGCTGGCTCGGACCTACCTCTTCCGATAACCGCCACCGCCCTGAGGTGCCATGGTGTGCTGCTGCTCTTCCCCGGGGCGAGCCTCGTTCACCGTGAGAGTCCGGCCGTCGAAGACCGCGCCCTCCAACCCTACGATGGCCTGGTCGGCCGCGGCACCGTCCGTGGTGTCAACGAGACGATATCTGACCTCTTCCCAGTGGCAGGAGGGGCGGGGAATGGGCCCGACGGCGGCGGTGTTCGAGCGATCAATGTAGAGGGACTGTGTATCAACTCCACGGGCCCGAAGCGGGCAATGCCAGACGCGAGAGATAACCAGGGATCGGCGGATCGCGGTCGAGCCCACTTCACATCGTCGAGCCGTCGCGAGACCTCTCACGGGCCATCGAATAGTCAGCGGCCGCTCGACGTACAGACACGGAGCACATCGTGGGGATCAGGATGACGACCGTCGCGCTCGCCCTTCTCGTGCTGCTGCCCCTCGCCGCCTTCGGCCAGGGAGCGGACGAGTGGGAGCAGCAGGTCCGCGACCAGCTCGCGATGGCCTCGGCCGACCTCCGCGACATGGGCTACGTCGCCGCTGGACAGCCGGTGGTGGGCGCCAGCGACGCGGGGGTCGTCGAGCGCCTCGATCTGTCCCTGGTCAACGGGGTCGACTACGTCGTGGTCGGGGTCTGCGACGCCGACTGCACGGATCTCGACCTCCGCCTCGTCGACGGGTCGGGCGCCGTGGTCGCCGACGACATCGAGGAGGACGACTACCCGGTGCTGGAGGTCTCGCCTCGCGGCAAGGGCGGCGCCACCTTCACCCTCCAGATCGGTATGGTCGCCTGCGCCTCGGAACCGTGCGCCTGGGGCGTCGGCCTCTTCGTCGCCGGAGAGGCCCCGGGTGGGTCCGCCGGGCCGCCTGCGGTGGCGTCGTCCGACGGCGCCTCCCGACGCGGGGGCTTCGGTCGTCGCGGCCAGACCTCGGCACCTTCAGGGGGCTGGACCGAGCGAGGCAGTCTCGGCGCAGGGGACGAGACGCTGCAGAGCGGCGAGTACCTGGACGCCTACGAGCTCGAAGGGGTCCCGGGACGGCGTCTGCGCGTGGACATGAGCTCGCAGGACTTCGACACCTACCTGATCCTGGTCGCCCCGAGCGGCGAGCAGCTCGAGAACGACGACGCCCCCGGGCAGCCCGGGCACAGCGTGCTCGAGACCGTGCTCGAGGAGGCGGGCACCTACCAGGTGCTGGCCACGTCCTACGAGCGCGCGACGGGCCGCTACGATCTCGTGCTCGATCTCTCCGCCGCGCCGACGCCGGCCGAACGCCAGCAGCTGGAGGTCGTGCCGCTGTCCCTGGGCGCCCGGCAGACGGGAGCCCTGGAGCCCGGCGACCTCGCCCTCGAGGGCGGCGAGCTCGCCGACCTCTACGAGTTCGACGGCCGAGCCGGCCAGGGCATCGTCCTCGAGATGAGCTCGCGGGAGCTCGACACCTACCTCGGCCTGCTGATGCCCGACGGCGCGATCCTCGAGAACGACGACGTCCCGCAGCGGGAGGGTGTGTCGGTCATCGAGCTCGCACTGCCGATGGACGGCCGGTACCAGGTCGTCGCCACCTCCTACCGTGGCGGCGAGCGCGGGTGCTACGAGCTCTCCCTTCGCAGCTCCGCCCAGCCGCTGCCCGGACCCGGCGCGCGCCACGCCGCGGCCGACAGCCGGGTGCTCGCGCTGCTGGTGGGCATCAGCGACTACCCGGGCGACGAGCAGGACCTCTCCTACACGGCGGAGGACGCCGTGCGGATCCGTGACGCGCTGCTCGCGGGGGCCGGCATGCGCCCGGAGGACGGCATTCTGCTCACCGACAGCGAGGCCACCGTGGCCAACGTGAGCACCGCGCTCGCCACCCTCGGCTCACGGCTTCGGCCGTCAGATCTGCTCGTCTTCTTCTACTCGGGGCACGGCAATCGGGTGCCTCGGTCCGATTTCCAGCCCTCGGATCCCGACTCCTTCGACGAGACGCTCGCGCTGTACGACGGCGAGCTCACGGACGACGAGCTCGCGGCGCTGCTGGACCGCTTCCCCACCGGCCAGACCCTGCTCGTCCTCGACTCGTGCTTCAGCGGCGGCTTCGCCAAGGACGTCATCTCCGCCCCGAACCGCATGGGGCTCTTCTCCTCCGAGGAGGACGTCACCTCGCAGGTGGCGGCGAAGTTCCGCGCCGGCGGCTTCCTCGCGGTGTTCCTCGCCGACGCCATCGGCGGCGGCCACGCCGACGACGGCGACGGCGAGCTCACGGCTCTCGAGATCAGCCAGTACCTCTACGAGCGCTACCGCAGCGACGTCAAGAGCACCGGCGCCGGCGACTACGTCCGCACCGGCGGACCCCGGCTCGGCTACCAGCACCTGGTGGTCGACCGCGGCTCGATCAGCCCGTACCACCCCCTCTTCCGTCTGGTGCGCTGATGGGCTGGTCCTCTCCCGCACGAGCCACTCCCAGCGTCGACGAGCACGCCGCAGGGCTGCCCTTCCGCCACACGGTGCGAGAGCTGCTCCACGAGGTTCTTGCCTCTCGAGGGTCGAAGTGATGGAAGACGTAGGAAGACCACTGGTCGAGCGGGCGCGGGAGCTCGCCCTCGAGGCCCACGGGGAGCAGCGGTACGGCACGCGCCCCTATCACGTGCACCTCGACGCCGTCGCCGAGCTGGTCGAGGAGTGCGGCGAGGAGGCGCAGGCCCTCGCCTATCTGCACGACGTGGTCGAGGACACGCCGGTGCAGGTCGAAGCGATCGCGGCTGCCTTCGGCCGCAGGATCGCCGACTGCGTGGCCCTCCTCAGCGACGAGCCGGGAGGCAGCCGCGAGGAGCGCAAGCGGAAGAGCTACGCCCGCATGACGCGGGCGTCCGGCGATCTCGAGCTCGCCCTCGTCGTCAAGGCAGCAGACAGGCTGGCCAACATGCGCGCGTGCGTTGCCGACGGCAACGACGAGCTTCTCGCCGTCTACAAGGAGGAGCACGCCGCCTTCCGAGCGGCCGCGCACCGCGAGGGCCTGTGCCCGAAGCTGTGGTCCGAGATGGAGGAGATCCGGGCGTCCGCGCAGCACGGAGGGTACAACTACCGCTTCTACACCAGCTCGGACACGCGCCCTGGGTACCTGATCCGGGTGAGGCACCGGCCCGGGGAGAGGCACTCTCCGGACGAGTGGGTGGCGGGGAGGTGGACCAGCGGCCGGCCGGGCGTCATGGACGCGATCTACGGCATGGGCGACGACGTGTGGAGCGGTCCCTCCTGGTACGCCGATCCCGTGACCCCGGAGCAGGCGGCGGCCTCCGCGGCCGAGCACGGCATCGACCTCTTCGCCGAGAACGCCGGTTCGTCCGAGCCGCCCGGTCGACGGCCCGGCTCCCCCGCGGCCCGGCGTTCACTCGTGTTCGGCGCCCTGTGCGCGGTCGTCGGGCTGGTCATCGGGATGATCGTCTCTCTGGGCGCCGCAGGCGACGGTTACCGGTGGTTCTTCGTCGCCGCGACCGTGGCGGCGTTCGTCTCCGGTGCGGCGCTCTGGCGCGTCCTGCCGGAGCGCTTTCCCCGCCGTCGGCCGGCATGGGGAGCGCTCGCCGGGGCTCTGGCCGGCGTGGTGTCCCACTACCTCACGTGGTACCTCGGCTTCCTGGTCGCGAACCTCTGCTTCTGGCTGACCGGCGGCTGTACCGGATCGCTGGGAGAGCCCCCGGCCAACCTCGGGCTGGCCTTCGCGGGCGCTGCCGGGCTGACGTTCTTCAGCCTTCTCGTCGTCGGCTGGCTGACCGCGCCCATCGGCGCCGCCCTCGGCCTGGCCTTCGGGTTCGTCGGCCGACCGAAAGGCTGAGCAACGGCGGCATGGACCCGGCCCCGCCAGCACCCGTCGTTGATAACACGTGAAGCAGGACTCGATGACTTGAGGGTCCTGGTGGCGCTTCGGCCCGACGATGTCGAGTCGCTGGTCCGCTACGGCTCGATGGCTGCTTCCTCCGGGGATTGGAACACAGGCATCGGGGCTCTGGGCCGGGCGATGCAGCTCGCCCCATGCGATGCCGAGATCACTCGCTCGTACCTCCACCTGCTGGTCCGCGAGGGACAATCTCGCAGAGATCCGGCGGCCAGGCAGGCCATCTTCCAGGAGGCCCTCGGCGGTTGCGGCTCGGTTGGTCGCGATCAGTTCGCATCCGGACGACCTCGCGATGCAGCTGCAGATCGAACGGGTGCTCAAGTCCCTGCAGTAGGATCCACCGGCGAGCGACTGTCAGGGGATTCCGAACGATGTCGGGTGGACCCGGGTGGGCAACCGCCCGGGTCTCGCGTTCTCGGCGCCCGCAGGCCCGAGAGGTGTGGAAGTGTTCACGCGGTGCCCATTCTCAGGCCTGTCGATCGTACCAGGCGATCAGCATCGCCTTGCGGGACTCGGGCGCCGCCGCCAGCAACTGATCGACCAACTCCTGGGAGATCTCCACGACGCCCTCCGCGACGCCGCCCGCCCAGCAGTGCATCAGCACGGCTCCGCAATGCCGACAGCGGCCCACGGTGAACTCGACGCCACCGCCCTTCCCGATGTCGGCGACGGCAGGATTCGGATGCCGCTCGAAGAACTGGATCAACTCACAACAGCGCCAGAAGCCTTGGTGCCTCTCGCGGTCCCGTCACGACTTGTCATCACCTATCCAACTGTCGCATCCGTCTTCCAGCGCGTGGTAACGCCCGTGCGCCCAACTGTAGAATCTCTGCCACGTGTCCAGAACCGTCGGTGTCCCTTCAATTCTCACCCGAACGCCCGCTTCCACGAGGCGACGAATCTCCCGCAGCTCATCGACCAGGTTTCCCCAGCGAGTAGGGCGTCGCCCGAGGACTCCCATGTCTTCCCTTTCTTCATACAATGCATCCAATTCAATCAGTTTCTGGGTCGTGATGGTGTGTTCTTTGATGGGAATTCGGATATCGATACCGCTTTCTCTGAGCGCCAGTAGGAATGTCTCATCGCTTTCGAAAAGCTTGGCAATAAATGCCTTCTTGAAACCAAACCAGGGCGTGGGCCAGGCATGGGACGTGGCCCAGTTTCTGAGCTTCTTGAGGTCGGGCAGCTGGATTTGCGTTCTGCCCTGAAGATGCAACTCACGAACCTCGGAGAATCCATGATCCTCCGGGGTCACTCGTTGCTTTGCCCAGGTGGGGATGTTGTGCTTCATTTCAATTGTTTCCATCTCATGAACCCTCTGACCGTGGTCTTGTGTCAACCTGAGAAGCAGATTCGGAGAAAGCTCCCATTGCTCGTGAGCTCAGCGGGCCCTCCGTTGGCCCGGTGGGCGGCGTGGCGGGGCCAGGGCCGCGGAGCCGAAGGCGGAGTACATTGAACCAGCAACGAGCGGGGGTCCTCTGCAGCGAGCTGTCAGGCCATTCCATGGACTTCGCAGGTCGTGTCATTTCCGCCGCCCCACGGCGATCGAATGGGGTGTTTGAGGAGGAAACCGATGCGAGGCGGCTGATGGGTCGGCGTAGTATCGAGATCAACAGTACGAGAAGCCCCAACGACAAGATGATGAGGACAGCGACTTTCACGGAATCACCCCCCTCGGCCCAAGCCAGCATAACCGGAACTCGGCGGGCCAACGACTCCAGCTGCGCGCAAGCAAGGAGTGAAATGAAATAGTGCCCGGCGCCGTTTTCGGACCCTCGGGCTGCGCTCCGTTCGGCGCAGCGCCTGGACCTCAGGGCGCACGTGGCGCGTCGATGTGTGAAAGTGTGTGCGTGGCACCCGTCGGTGGGAGATCATCCCAGCGTCGGGTAATCGGTGTACCCCTTCGCGCCGGGGGTGTAGAAGGTCTCCATGTCGGGCGGATTCAGGGCTGGCCCGTTCTGCCATCGTGCCACCAGGTCCGGGTTGGCCAGGAACGGTCTCCCGACCGCGATCAGGTCGGCCTTGCCGGCGGCCAGGTCGCTCTCGGCGCGCGCCGAGTTGCAGCCCCCGGACAGGATGAGGGTTCTCTTGAAGACCCTGCGCAGGGTCGACTTCATCGACGCCGGTACCGTCGGTGCGCCCATCGCGGAGTGGTCGACCACGTGAAGGTATGCGAGGCCGCGCGCGTCGAGCTGCTGCGCGAGGTAGCTGTAGTCCGCTTCCATCGAGTCGTAGGGCGGCATGTCGTTGAACACACCAAAGGGTGACAGGCGGATGCCAACCCGATGCTTGCCGATCGCCGCGACGGCGGCGTCGGCGATCTCGAGCACGAAGCGCGCACGACGCTCGACGGATCCACCGTAGTCGTCGGTCCGCTGATTGGAGGTCGGGCGGAGGAACTGCTCGAGCAGATACCCGTTCGCCCTGTGCAGCTCGATCCCGTCGAAGCCAGCCTTGACCGCGTTGGTCGCGGCGTGCGCGAACTCCGCTACGGCAGCTTCGATTTCGCCTGTAGTCATTGCGTGGGGCACCCCGATCGGTTGCAGGCCGTCGGCGTCGGTGTAGGGGAATGCGAGCCCATCCTGGGCCCCGAATAGGCGCCTCAACCCCGTGCTCGGCCGGAGCTGAACGAAAGGAAACTCCCATCCCGATCCGGAGGGCGGTGGAGGACGCCACTCCGGGGTGTCGCCTGGTCCAGCAGGAGCGGCATCGGCTCGGAAGGCCGAAGCTGTGGGCGGTGCGTCGTGTGGTGGCGATGGCCGGGGACGTCGAGCCGGAGGTCCGCGACATACTGCGGGCGATGCGTCACGTCGAGGAGGTGAGCTACCGGGTGGGAGGGGGTCCCTCGTGTCGGGAGCTCGCCTCCCTCCCGGCCGCGCTCGCTGACGCCGGATGGACGTCGGTCATCACGGACCGGACGACGGGGGAGGCGGCGGAGAGGCTGCAGCGCTTCCTGGACGAGAATCGCCAGACGCCTCTCCAGGTGGACTTCAACGGCGAGTTCGTCAGGCGGTGGTTCCATCCCCGGGTGGCGTCGAGGCTCATCCAGGTGGAGATGTACCCCCTCCGCTTGCGCCTCGTCGACTTCGAGATCGGCTATCTGGAGCACGGGAAGGAGACGGCGCTGGCTGAGGTGGAGCGGCAGCGCGCGTTGCGCTCGACGCCGATGCCGGAGGACTGAGGTCGTGTGGTACCGTCACGCTGCTGATCGGGGCGGCGGAGGCCTCGGGGGTGAAGCGTGAGGCGAAGAGCGGCGTCTGCGATGGCGGTGGCGGTATGGGTGGTCCTGGGCTGGGCCTGCTCCCGAGCACCGCAGGAGCTTCCGGTCGCGGTTTCCGCCTCTGGCGAGGATCGGGCGCTGCAGTGGCGCGATGCTCGCGGACCGCTCAGCGGTGAGGTGCCGTGGGTGATCCGGTCGGACCTTCGGGGGCCGGACACCGCGCTGGTGGTGGAGACGCCGGCCGGAAGGCAGCGGGCGCGGAGGGTGTCGTTCCGGGTGCTGGCCGGTCAGACCACCGAGTACGCTGTCTCCCTGGTCCGCGACGATGCCGGCCGCGTGCGGTGGAACGTCGGCTACGGGGAGGGGCAGAAGATGCGACTCTTCAGCTGCGATCCCCGTCCGGCGGTCGACCGGAAGAACGAGTGCATCCACGGCGGGATCCCGAAGCCCCTGCTTGGAACGCTGGTGGGGGACATCTCGGCCGAGCTCGACGACGGCAGCGTGGTGACAGACATTCAGTCCTTCAGCTTCGAGCGGGTGTCGTCGCTCGGTGGACGGACTGGCGCGGACGCCAACCCCTGAGTGGAGGGAGGTGGCCTGCGCCGGTTCACACCGCCAGCACGGTCGGTCGGCGGCAGCATCAGTGACCGGTGTCAGCGGCAGTCGGCAGGGGCAGGATCAGCGGCAGGACCAGCGGCGTCGATCCGCGGCGCCTCCGTCTCCCGCCGCCTGCTCCCTCTCGGATTCAGAGGACGGCATTAAACAAAACGACCTCCTCGACTTAAAGGAGGTCGTAAGTATGCTGGTTGCGGCCCGTCCCCCAGCCCCCCGGGCCGCGACCACGCGACGCGTGGCAACTGAGGTTCGGCGTGACGTTTCGGTCGCCGAAAAGAAAGCCGCCCGTTGGGGCGGCTCGGATTGTCGCGTGGTTGCGGGGGCAGGATTTGAACCTGCGACCTTTGGGTTATGAGCCCAACGAGCTACCGGACTGCTCCACCCCGCGTCGCTCGCGGAGTGTGAGTATAGGGGTCGGGGCGGGCTGTGTCAAGGTGGGCGGGGTTGGGGGGGTGGGGGTGGCGATGAGGACCACCACCTCCCCCGGGCGCACCCAGCCCAGCTCCTGCCGGGCCATGGACTCGACTGCGGCGGGGTCGGCGCGGAGAGCTTCGAGGGTTGCGTCGAGGTCTCGCACGCGGACCTCCAGCTCGGTTCTGCGGCGCTCGAGGGCAGCGCGCTCGGCCTCTGCCCGGCCGACTTCCTCGAACCCCTGGGAGACCAGGTGGGTCAGGAGCCAGAGCCCGAGAGCGGCGGCAACCGCCACCAGGAGAAGGGGCCAGCGCTTCACCGGACCCCGCGCGCGAGCGCGGCCGCGCCGCGGAAGCGAGCCGCGGACTCGAGCTCCTGCTCGATGCGGAGCAGGCGGTTGTACTTGGCGATCCGGTCCGTGCGGCAGGCCGAGCCGGTTTTGATCAGGCCGCTGTTGGTCGCCACCGCCAGGTCGGCGATGGTGGTGTCCTCGGTTTCCCCCGAGCGGTGGGAGATGACGGCGGTGTAGCCGGCCTTCTGGGTCATGCCGATGGCCTCGAGGGTCTCGGACAGGGAACCGATCTGGTTGAGCTTGATCAGGACAGAGTTGCCCACCCCCTCGCGGATGCCGCGGGCGATGATCTCCGGGTTGGTGACGAAAATGTCGTCCCCCACCAGCTGGATGCGGCTGCCAAGCGCCCGGGTGAGCCGGGCCCACCCCTCCCAGTCCCCCTCGGCCAGGCCGTCCTCGATGGAGGCGATGGGGAAGTCCTCCACCAGCTCCTCGTAGAGGGCGACCATGTCGGTCGACGACAGGCCCCGGCGTCCCTCGCCGTCGAGGTTGTAGACCCCATCGGTGCAGAACTCCGACGCGGCCGGGTCGAGGGCCAGGGCGACCTGCTCGCCGGGGGCGTACCCCGCCTTCTCGATGGCCTCGACGATGAGCTCGAGGGCGGCGCGGTTCGACGGCAGGTTCGGTGCGAAACCCCCCTCGTCCCCGACCCCGGTGGACAGCTTCCGCTCCTTGAGCACCTTGCGCAGGGTGTGGAAGACCTCGACCCCGGACCGCAGCGCCTCGGCGAACGAGGGAAAGCCCACCGGCAGGATCATGAACTCCTGGAAGTCGACGGAGTTGTCGGCATGGGCGCCGCCGTTCATGACGTTCATCATCGGCACCGGCAGCTCACGGGCGCCGCAGCCCCCCAGGTACTGGTAGAGGGGCAACCCGCTCGCCTCGGCGGCGGCGTGAGCCACCCCCAGGGACACCGCCAGCATCGCGTTCGCCCCCATTTCCGACTTGTTCGGGGTGCCGTCGGCCTCGAGCAGGGCCTGGTCGACTCCGAGCTGGTCCCGGGCGTCGAGCCCCTCCACCGCCTCGGCGAGCGGCCCACTCACGTTCTCGACCGCCTTGAGGACCCCCTTGCCGAGGAAGCGCTCGGCGTCGCCGTCCCGCAGCTCGAGCGCCTCCCGCGAGCCGGTCGAGGCGCCGGACGGGACGATCGCCCGTCCCACCGCGCCCCCGGACAGGACCACCTCGGCCTCCACCGTGGGATTGCCGCGGGAGTCCAGGACCTCTCTGCCGTACACGAACTCGATGTCGAACATGCTACAGCCTCCAGTTGGTGAGGAGCCGTCGGGCGAGGTGCATCAGCAGGCGCATCTCCTCGTTCGAGCGCCCTTCGGCGTAGAGCCTGATCTTGGGCTCGGTGCCGCTCTCGCGGACCAGGATCCAGCTGCCGTTCTCGAAGGTGAGCTTGAGGCCGTCGGTGCGGTCCACCGCCACCACCTTGCGCCCCTCCAGCTCGCGCCACTCCTGGGCCGCCCGTCGCTCGAGCAGCTGCCGGCCCTGCTCGGTGAAGGGAACCTGGGTCCGCCGGAACGCGTAGGTGCCGACCCGGGCGGTCAGCTCGTGGGTCAGGTCGAGCAGGGTCTTGCCCTCCACCGCCACCATCTCGGTCAGCAGCAGGAGGGCGAGGATGCCGTCCCGCTCCGGGAGGTGGCGGGACCAGGCGAGGCCGGCGCTTTCCTCGCCCGCGAACTCCAGGGTGCCGTCCGCCAGTAGCGGGCCGACGCTCTTGAACCCGACCGGGGTCTCGAGGATCTCGAGGCCGTGGCTCCTCGCCACCGCGTCGATCAGGCAGGAGGTGGCGAAGGAGCGGCCGACCCGCCCCTGAAGCCCCCGTCGCCGCGCCAGGTAGTCCAGGGTCAAAGCGATCGCCTGGGAGGAGTCGCTCATCCGGGCGCCCTGGTCGAGAATCCCGAAACGGTCGCCGTCGCCGTCGGTGGCGAGGCCGAGGTGGGCGCCGGTGCGACGCATCACGTCCCGGAGCCGCGCGAGGTTCTCGGACGTGCAGTCGGGCGCGTAGCCGCCGAAGTACGGGTCGCGGGTGTTGCGGATGACCGTCACCGCGACGTCGTGCTCGAGCAGGATGTGGTCCAGGTACTCGCGAGTGGTGCCGTAGAGCGGGTCCACCACCAGCTTGAGGCCGCTCCCGCGGATCGCCTTCCAGTCGATCAGCTCGTCGAGTCGATGCAGGTACGCCGGCTTGGGGTCGAAGCCGCCCACCAGCTCCGCGTGGGGGACGTAGACGTCGTCGAAGTCGGGCTCGAGGTCGCGGTAACGCGCCTCGACCCGGTCTGTCACCGCCCGCGGAGCGAGGAAGCCCTCGCGGGTGTACAGCTTCAGCCCGCCGTACTCGGGGGGGTTGTGACTGCCGGTGAAGGTGATCCCGGCGTCGGCCCCCCGTTCGAGCACCCCCGAGCTCAAAACCGGCGACGGGATGTCGCGGGGGGGCAGCTCGGCCCGCACTCCGCAGCCGGCGATGAGCTTGGCGGCGGTGCGGGCGAACTTCTCCGACAGCATGCGGGTGTCGTAGCCGACCAGGACCAGCTGCAGCGGTGCCTGCCGCTCGCGCAGCGCCTCGACGATGGCGCGGGTGACCACCCTGACCTTGCGGAAGGTCACGTCGCGGCCGATGATCCCGCGCCAGCCCGAGGTCCCGAACTGCACCATCGCGGGGATAGCGTAGCACGCGTGCGGCTCGGGGCGGGGTAGACTGGGGCGTGACTTCGGCCGTGACCCCCGCCGCGCGAGCATTCCTGGTGTGGCAGCTGGCCGACCACTGGGGCAATCGCGGTTTTGCCCGCCCGCGGCCGCGGGCGGAGGTCGTGTCGGCCGCCCTGATGGCCGGTTGGGGCGGCGACGAGGGGGAGTCAACCTGGGCCGCCTGGCGGGGGGCGGTCGACCACGCAGCCCACGTCAGTCGCTACGCCGCCCTCCTGCTGGCCCTTCGCGGGGCGGCGCGGGCCGAGGGAGCGTCCGCCGACCTGCCCGACGCGGTGGCCCTCCGGGAGGAGATGGGTCAGCGGGTCAGGACGTGGCGGGAGGCGCTGGCGGGGGATGCTCGCTACGAGCTGGTGCTCGGCGGCCCCGGGCTCGCGGCAAACATCGCCCTGCTCGTCGCCTGGCAGGCGGTGGCCGACGGCCTCGTGGGCGCCGGGTCGACCCCCTTCGCGGTCCGGGCCCCGGCCCGCACCGGCCCGCCGGTCGAAGTCACGCTCGAGCCCCTCGGCGACCGTCGTTGGCGGGTCAGTCCCTGGCCACTCGAGGGAGAGCGCCTGAAGCTGCACTGCGAGGCGCCCGGCGCCGGCGGGGTCGTCGAGCGGGTGACCTTCACCATTCTGCGGCCCTCCGCCCGTGGTTGACAACCGATCGCAGCGGCTTACAATGTCCGTCTGTCGCCCGTGCTCCGCAGTAGCTCAATGGTAGAGCGGGTGGCTGTTAACCACTAGGTTGGGGGTTCAAATCCCTCCTGCGGAGCCAGAACCGGTTGATCCCGCGCCGCACGCCCGTGCGGCGTTGTCATTCCCGAAGCAACCGCCGATACAGCGCTTCCAGCCGGTCGAGGCGGACGGTGGTGGAAAACTCCGCCACCACCCTCGAGCGCGCCGCCCGGCCCAGGCGCCGCCGCAGCTCGGGGTCGGCGGCCAGCCGGTCCAGCGCCACGGCCAGTGCGTCAACATCCCGCGGAGGCGCCAGCAGGCCGGTCGTGCCGTCGGTCACCAGCTCCCGGTTGCCGGCGCAGTCGCTGGCCACGACCGCCCTGGCCATCGCCATTCCCTCCCGGACGGTACCGGTGATCCCCGTGCCGGTCCAGGAGGCATCGGCAACCACGTCGCAGGCGGCCAGGACCTCGGGCATGTCATGGCGGAATGCGAGGGTGAGAACCGCCCCGGCCAGGCCGAGCTCGCGGGCCGCGGCGAGGACCTTGTCCTTCTCCGCCTGCGGCTCGCAGCCCACCAGGAGGAGCCGGGCGTCCGGGTGGCGCGGGGCGAGGCGAGCGAACGCCTGCAGGAGCTCCCGCCACCCCTTCCAGTCACGGACGGAGACCTGGGCCAGCAACAGGTGGTCGCGTCCCATGCCGAGCTCCGCTCGGACCGCGGTGGGGTCGACCCGGTCGGGGTCGAACCGGGCGGTGTCGGTTCCGGCATGGAGGGTCACCACCCGCTCCGGTCGCAGCCCGCCGGACCGCAGGACCATCTGGCGCACGGCCTCGGCCACGCACACCACCGTCCCCACCCGCGGGTGGCGGTACTTCCACCGGTTGAACCGGTCGAGCGGGAAGGACACGCCGCGGTTGACCACCACCACCGGCCGCCTCCCCAGGCCCGCCGCTGCCAGGAGAGCGACGCCGTGCGCCCGCCCCTTGTGCACGTGGACCAGGTCGGCGCCGTCGGCGCGGAGGTGGCGGCGGAGGGCGCGCGCCGAGGCCAGGTGGACCTCGTGCCGCAGGGGAAGGGGAAGGAAACGGACCCCCGCCGTCGTGCAGGCGTCCTCGAGGTCGCCGCCGGGGCGGCTGGCCACGGTGACCCGGTGGCCCCGGGCCGCGAGCCCGGTGGCCGCCTCCAGCATCTGCACCACCGAGCCGGTGGTGAGGCGGTTCTTCTCCAGCACGTGGACGATGCCGAGGTGTCGGGCCACGACCGCAGTATAGACGCCCGTGGGGCGGTGGATCGGCGGGCCTAAGTTGCTCTCAGAATGACTCGTGACGTTCCTCACAAGCGAGCCCTCGGGTGGTTGACGGACGCGACAACCCAGCGTATCGTGCTCGCCGTTGCTGAAGGGAGGATGGCATGAGTAAGGCATTCAACGCGTTCGAGATGGCCCAGCGGCAGTTCGACTCGGTGGCGGACAAGCTGCAGCTCGACCCCGCCATGCGGGAGTTGCTGCGCTGGCCCCTGCGGGAGTACCACTTCCTGGTCCCGATCCGGATGGACGACGGCACCGTCAAGGTCTTCAAGGGCTTCCGGGTGCAGCACAACGACGCCCGCGGCCCGGCCAAGGGGGGCATCCGCTTCCACCCCCACGAGACGGTTGACACCGTCCGCGCCCTCGCCACCTGGATGACCTGGAAGTGCGCGGTGGTGGACATCCCCCTCGGCGGCGGCAAGGGGGGCGTGATCTGCGACCCCCACAACCTGTCCGCGACCGAGCAGGAGCGGCTGTGCCGGGGATGGATTCGCCAGGTGGCGCGCAACATCGGGCCGGTTCAGGACGTGCCTGCGCCCGACGTCATGACCAACCCTCAGCACATGGTGTGGATGCTCGACGAGTACGAGAAGATCTCCGGCGGGCACTACCCGGGTCTCATCACCGGCAAGCCGGTGGAGGTCGGCGGCTCCCTCGGCCGGACCGAGGCCACCGGCTATGGGGTGATCTACACCGTCCGCGAGGCGCTGAAGCGCAAGGGGATCCCCGTCGAGGGCATCCGGGCCGCGATCCAGGGCTTCGGCAACGTCGCCCAGTACGCCGCCAAGCTCCTGGTGGAGCTGGGCGGGAAGGTGGTCTGCGTGTCCTGCTGGGACAACACCGACAACACCTCGTACACCTTCCGCAAGCTCGACGGGGTCGACCCTGACTTCCTGCTCTCCATCACCGACCGATTCGGCACCGTCAACAAGCAAAAGGCGGTCGAGGCGGGTTACGAGATCCTCCCCGGCGACGCGTGGATCGAGCAGGAGGCCGAGATCCTCATCCCGGCCGCGCTCGAGAACCAGATCACCGGCGACAACGTGGGCCGCGTCAAACCGACGGTGAAGATCGTGGCCGAGGGCGCCAACGGGCCCACCACCCCCGAGGCCGACGCGGTGCTCAAGGAACGGGGGATCTTCGTCATCCCCGACTTCCTCTGCAACGCCGGCGGGGTCACCTGCTCCTACTTCGAGCAGGTGCAGTGCAACGCCAACTTCTTCTGGCCCAAGGAGGAGGTCCTGAAGCGGCTGGACGAGAAGATGACCGTCGCCTTCCACGCCGTCGCCGACCTCGCCGAGCGGTCCGGGGAGTTCATGCGGGACGCGGCGTACATGATCGCCATCCAGCGCGTCGCCACCGCCGCCCACCTCCGCGGCTGGGCGTAGGCAGGGAAAGAAACGCAAAGGCGCAAAGGCGCCAAGGCGCAAGGACGAAGCATTAGGGGCGGCCGACGGCCGCCCCTTTCCTTTTCGGTAGTACCCCCGGCTCGAACTTCGGCTCGCTTCGACAGGATGCTCTACGACTCTGCGCCTCCGCGCCTCTGTGCCTCTGCGTCATCCGGGCGGGCGGGTGGCTCTGCGTCTTGAGCTCTGGGCGGGTGCCGGCTCTGCGCCTCTCTCTTGCGCCTTTGCGCCTTTGCGCCTTTGCGCCTTTGCGTTTGGTCCGGACCCGTACGATGCGCAGGTTCTGTCGGTTGGGTTGCGGGCAGCGCCCGCGCTGCGCCTTTGCGTTCTCTTCGGGCGGGTGGGGGGCTACGTGGCGGGGGCGAGGAAGGCCGCGGCGTGCTCTGAGTCCCCGTCCATGAGGACGTGCAGCAGTCGGCCGCCGGAGACCTCGGGGACGTGGATCACGCGCACCACGTCGACCATGTCGTCGAACCCCGGCGCGACATGGCCGAGGACGTTGGGGGCGCCCCGGAAGAACTCCTCGTTCCACACCGCGCCCGGCTCGTCCGGGTAGAGCGGCAGGTAGCCGATGCCCGACTCCACCAGGTCGTTGAAGAAGTGGGTGCCGAACGAGACGTCGGGGAGGTAGGAGCCCCTCTGCCGGGCCACCTCCACCAGCATGGCGGTGCAGCAGATGTCGGCGTAGGTGACCGGCACTCCGAGCCGGATGTCGCCGCGGCTGCCCCAGCGGCCGGGACCGACGAGGATGAAGCGGCGCTGCGGCAGCGCGCGGTTGATGGCCCCCACCGCCCGCGCGACCCGCAGCATGGCCTCCCGGCTGGGAAGGTTTTCATAGTCGCGCGGGTCCACCAGGACCACGTACTCGAGGTTGTGCACCTCGCCCATCTGGACGTGGCGATTGGCGGTGAAGATCAGGTCGGAAGCCGGGATGTCGGCGGGTACGGTGACGCGCTGGGCGGACCGGCTCAGCGACAGGGCCCGGCACTGGAGCAGGTACAGCGAGCTCCCGTCGTGGGCGAACTCCAGGTCCACCGGCTCCCGCAGCCCCTCCTCGAGGAGGTCGAGCATCGACTTGAGCTCCCGTGGGAAACTGGTCCGCAGGAGGGGTTCGAAGGTCACCACCAGCTCGTCGGGCTCGACCTGCGCCATGACCCCGATGAGGGGGAGGATCTGGTTGTCCCGAAACAGGGAGAAGATCTGGTTCATGCGCGGCAACCGCCGCTCGCTGCGCCGGACCAGGTTGGCCAGCTGCACGGACGCGAACTGCCCCTCGCGCAGGTCGATGACGTCCACCTCGTGCTGGGAGTAGCGGTAGACCTCGTCCGGCTGCTGGACGGCCTTCAGCGTCGGTTGCTCGAGCGCCACCAGCACCGGGTAGTCGCTGCCGGTGCGGTCCACCGCACGGGTGCCGAGACCCACCACCAGCCGGGCCATGCCGTCCGTACGCCGGATGCGCGGCGACCAGCGCATCTCGCAGCGGGAGAGGGCAACCCCGGCAAAGGCGGGCAGGAAGAAGTCCCCTGCCCGCTGGCCGACCACCTCCTGGATCAGGATGCCCATCTCCTCCTGGAAGTCGAGCAGCCCCCGCTCCCGCCGGTACTCGATCGGGTCGGGGTGGAAGACCGAGGCGTAGACCTCGGCCACGGCGTCCTCGAGCTCGGCCAGACGCCGCTCGATGGGGCCGCGGTTGACGATGAACAGGCTCTTGTACTTGCCGGAGAAGGCGTGGCCGATCCGGTCCTCCAGGAGGCTGGAGGACCGCACCACCAGGGGAACCTCCCCGACCCGCTCGAGGACCTCGCGCAGGCCGGCGTGGACGGTGGGGGGGAAGGTGCCCCCCTTGAACAGCCGCTGCACCAGGGGGAACTCCTCGCGGACCTCGTCGATGGGCTTGTACTTGACGTTGATGATCTCCTCGAGCCCGTTGTACTCGATGAAGTCCAGGGTCCCGCTGGAGGGGACGTAGAAGGAGCGGGGCACGCGGAACTCGGTCGTGAAGCGGCCCGTCGCCGCCGCCCGGCCGAGGATCGAGCGTGCCAGGAGCAGGCCCGCCGCCTTGCCCCCGAGCCGCCCCTGGTTCGAGTCGGTGGGAACCATGTGGTCCAGCACGTCGGCAAAGTCGCGGACCCGGACGAACTGCTTGGCGACGGCGACGAAGTCCAGCTGGTCGGAGAGGAGGCGGCGCACCAGCGCCGCCCGGGTCCCGATCACGTCCTCCTGGGGGACGATAGCCTCCCCCGGGGCGAAGTTCAGGAACTCGTGGATCTTGTCTCGGAGCACCGAGAGCGGTGTCTCGGGGTCCTCGGCCAGCCGGGAGCACTCGTAGGCGAGCTGCCGCTTTTCCACCAGGAGGATCGTGGCCGAGACCTCCTCGGCGGGCAGCTCCCGCTCGGCGTGCCGGAGGGCGAGGTCGTAGAGGGCCTGGTGCGAGTCGGTGGGCATCTTCGGCTGGGGACGGTTGGGGTCGGCGTGCTTGCGCGAGCTGACGAGGCGGAGCGCCACCCCGAGCTCGGTGTCCAGCGCGTCGAGGTCGAGCAGGCCCTGCCGTTGCAGGTCAACCAGGAGCTTGCGGCACACCCGCTCCACGAGCTCGGGCCGGCGCCGTCGCAGGTCGTCCAGCTGTTGCCGCCAGCGAGGCAGCGCCACACCCACCTCCATGTCGGTGCCGGGGCACCGGGTGGGGGTGATTGTACCCCATGGGTTCCCCGTGACCTGCTTGGTCCGATCGCCTCGACGGCCCGGTCACCCCTCCTCGGCCGCCTCCGGCTCGGGCGTGGGCTGCGGGAGCAGCAGGTCGAGGTTCGAGAGCACCTCGTCAACGTCCGTGGCCTCGACCCCCATGACCGTGTCCCGGGCGCTGACCCGCACCAGGGCGCGACCGCCGGGGGTGAGGGGCGGGTAGAAGGTGAAGACGACCCGTTGCGGCTCGCCCCCGGGCTCGACGGCCGCCAGCTCCAGCTCGGCTCGCCCTCGGGCACCTGCCGAGGGCTCGACCAGGTCGAAGTCGGTCGCCTTCAGGGCGGCGAGCTTGGACAGGCGGTCGAGAACCTCGGTGGAAGAGGCCTCCCCGCCGTCGTCGAGCGTCCACATTCCGCCGTCCCGCCCGAGGGCGAGGGCGGACTCGCCGTCGGCGAGGGTCACGGCCTCGACGTCCCAGGTGTCGAACGGGTAGACGGTGTTCGAGCGCCAGCGGACCGGCGCCTTGCCGAGGCCGGTCAGGGCCCGGTCGTCGACCCAGAGCAGGTCGCGGCCGTCCCTGCGGCAGGCGACCTCGGTGGCGCCGTCCTGCTCGCGGGTGGCCCCCAGCTCGAGCACGGCCGGCGCTTCCCCCTCGCTGCGGACCAGGGTCACCCGATAGCGCGGCGGTTCGAGGCCGAGCGCGGCCGGGTCAGCCGCCGCAGTGTCGTCGATGAACTCCTTCACGCGCAGCGCGTTGAGGTCGGCGATGACATTGCGCAGCTGGTCCCGGTCGGCGAGGTCCGCGATCGGCTCGAGCAGCTGCCACGCCTCGCCGACTCGCACCGCATGGACCCGGTCGAAGCCCGTCTCGAGGGTGAACGAGGCGATCTGGTCCGCGAAAACGTCGACCACATCCCGCGAGCGCCACTCGTCGAGACCCTTGGCGAGGTCGCGGGTGAACCAGCCGGAGCAGAGGATCACCTCGCCCCCGCCGAGGCTGACCGCGCGGTTGCCCCCGAGGGCGGTCTCGCCGCCGATCTCGAGGGTGTGGCGGGCGCCATCGCGGGTTTCGAGCACTACCTTCAACTCGGGGTGGTCGAGACCGTAGTCCGCGGGGCTCACCTCCCCGGGCTCCAGGGTCCGGTCCCGCTCGAGGCCCTCGAGAGAGCCGAGCAGGGAGCTCACCGCCCCGTCCTCCGCGGGGGAGGTGATGGGGGCGGTCAAGGCCCACCCCGAGCCCTGCCGCTCGAGCCTGAATGCACCGTGGTTGTTGGTGATCTCGACCACGGTCACGTCGTCCCGGTCGAGAGCGGGGAAGACCTTCGAGCCCCGCTCGCCGCGCTCCTCGGTGGTCGGCTGGTGCCGCTCGTAGAGGAGGATGAAGGCGCCGGCGACGACCACCGCCACCGCCAGGATGACCAGCTGCTTGCCGCGCATCGTCTTCTCCCCGTTCCCGTTCCCGTTCCCGTTCCCGTTCCCGGGTCCGGTCGTGGCCGGGAGGTCTCGTCGTCCTCAGTGTCGCCGTCGCCGCCAGACCACGATGCCGGCCACGATCGCCGCGCCCGGCATCGCCACCACCGTGAGCAGGAAGACCAGAGTCAGCTGCTCGCGGGACAGGAACAGGCTCACCCGCTCCACCTGACGGGGCGGGATCCCGAGCGCCTCCTCCTGCTGCACCAGCCAGTTGAAGGCGTTCAGCGCCAGGGTCAGGTTGCCGGCGTTGGCGATGCTCTCGTCCGCGAGGAAGTCGGAGTCGCCGAAGGCGAGCAGCCGCAGGCCCTCGGCGGGCGTGGGTTCTGAGGCGTCGTCGTCCGAGCCGTCGTCAAGGGCAGCCTGGACCGCCACCGCGACCGCCACCGGGCCGGCGTGGTCCCCCTCGTCCTCGGCCACCGGCTCGCCGCGCAGCAGCTGGGCGAGGTTGGTCTCGCCCCAGCCCTCGGCGCTGGTCTCCACCACGCGCTGGGCGGTGTAGCCCTCGCCGTCGACGGGCGCGACGCTGCGGGTGACCGGGAACAGCACCGCGACCCCCTCCAGGCCCTGGGTCACCGGGTGGGAGGTGAACTGCTCCAGGTAGACCGCGGACAGGTCGAAGAATGGGAGCCTCCGGGAAGGGTCCACCACCAGGTCGTCGTGCACCTCGACGCCGTGGCGCTCGAGCAGCGGCTCGAGTCGCGTCGTCTGCATGCCTCCCGTCGGGTCGAACAGCGGGTCGAGGGCGACCAGCAGCCGGCCGCCGTCGGTGAGGAAGCGGTCGAGCAGCTCGACCTCCCGCTCGGTGTAGGGCTTGGTGGGGCCGACGATGGCGAGGGCGTCGGCGTCGTCGGGGATGTGACCGCCGAGGAGCGAGGTTTCGGCGACGGTCATGTTCTCGCGGCGCAGGGACTCGGCCAGAGTCGCCAGGCTGCGGTCCCGGGTCGCGTTTCCTTCGGGGGTGGCCTCGCCGTGGCCGGTGACGAAGTACACCTTCGGCACCCGGGGGGCCACCAGCGACAGGATCGCGGCGGTGAACTGCTCCTCCCCCTTGAACGCCTTGAGCGTCGGCGGGCCGCCGAACTGCATGCCGCCGTAGTCGTAGTCCGCCATCTGGTCGGAGGTGACGTACTTGCTACGGTCGCCATAGGCGAAGACGACCGTGTTGGCCACCGACACCCCGAACTGCTCCGCCAGCTGCTTGGTCTTCAACGGCTCCCGGTCGGGGTCGATGTACTCGAGCGTCACCCTGGGGGACGCCGCCGCGTACCGGTCGAGGAGCTCGCGCACCTGCTCGTAGAGGGTGCTCGCCGGGGTCATGAAGACGATCACCCGGATCTCCTCCTCGATGCCCTCCAGGATGCTCCGGCTCTTGTCGGACAGCGAGTAGACCTTGGCCGAGGTCCAGTCCCCCTTCGCCCAGTGACGGGCGCCGACCCAGTTGGCCATGCCGAGGAGCGCGGCGGCGAGGAGGATGCCGACGGCGCTGGTGGCGGCGAAACGAACGGCGTGCTGGCGCATCGCGTCACCTCCCCTTCCTGGCCTCGAGGCTGCGTGCGGCCAGGTACAGGAAGAACAGCCCGGCGGACAGGGTGTAGACCGCGAGGCGGGTGTCGGGCAGCCCCTGGGCGAAGCGGTCGACGGCATCCCACAGGCTCATGTAGCCGAGGGCGGCTTTCATGCCGGAGGAGGACACCATGAGCTGCTCCACCAGCGGCACGATGAAGAACAGGATCAGGCCGGCAAAGGCGAGGATGGCCGCGATCAGTTGGTTGTTGGTGAGGGTGGAGGCGAAGGTGCCCACGGCGAGGAACAGGAAGCCCACCAGGAGGACCCCCAGGTACCCCGCCGCCACCGGCCCCAGGTCGATGTCCGAGTGCCGCTCGAGGATCGCGACGTAGAGGACGGTCGGGAGCCACAGGACGACGTAGAAGAGGTAGGCGGCGATGAACTTCCCGGCGATGACCTGGCCTTCGGTCAGGGGGGAGGTGAGGAGCACCTCGAGGGTGCCGGAGCGCTGCTCCTCGGCGAGCAGCCGCATGGTGATCACCGGCACCACGAACAGCAGGAACAACCAGAAGAAAATGGTGCCGCCGAAGAACAGCCTCAACGGCGTCATGGCGGCCTGGCCGGGCTGGCTCAGGTAGGTGACGACGAGAAAGAAGATCACCCCCTGCATCAACAGGAATGCGGTGATCACGATGTAGGCCAGGGGCGACGAGAAGTAGGCGATCATCTCGCGCCGGACGATGGCGAGCACCTTCTGCATTTCAGGCCTCCACGTCCGCGGACGGTGCGGGCTCCCCTTCGTGGGTGGTCAGGCGGACGAAGACCTGCTCGAGCGAGGTCGCCTCCGGGGTCATCTGCAGGAGCACCCAGCCGCGAGCCACCGCCAACCGGAAGACCGCCTCGCGGGGGTCGGCGGCGGGCTCGTGCTCGAGCCGGAAGTGACCCTCGCCGAGAGGGGCGACCGCCGCCACCCCGGGGAGGGCGGAGAGGGCGTCGGCGCCGCCTCCGTCGGTGCCGCGCAGCTCGACCGTCAAGGCCGGTCGGCCCAGCACCGACGAGCGCAGGCTCTCCGGGGTGCCGTCGGCCACGATGCGGCCGCGGTCGATGATGAAGACCCGCTCGCACACCTGCTCGACCTCGGGCAGAATGTGGGTCGACAGCAGGACGGTGTGCTCCCGGCCGAGCTCGCGGATCAGCTCCCGGGTCTTGATGATCTGGTTGGGGTCGAGCCCCACCGTGGGCTCGTCGAGGATGAGGACCCTGGGGCGGTGGATCAGCGCTCCGGCGAGCCCGACCCGCTGGCGGTAGCCCTTGGACAGGGTTCCCACCACTTGCCGGCGGACGTCGGCGAGCATGCAGCGCTCGAGCACCTGGTCGAGGTTGACCCGGATCTCGCTGCGGGGCAACCCCTCGACGTCGGCGCGGAACCGCAGGTACTCCTCGACCCGCATTTCCGGGTAGAGGGGCACGTTCTCGGGCAGGTAGCCGATGTGCCGGCGCAACTCCACCGGGTCGCGGTCGAGACTGACGCCGGCCACCGCCACCCGTCCGCTGGTGGGGGGCAGGAAGGCGGTGATCATCCGCATCGCGGTGGTCTTTCCCGCGCCGTTGGGCCCGAGAAAGCCGAGGACCTGCCCCTCGGGGACGAAAAAGGAGATGTCGTCGACCACCGGGGCGTCGACGAACACCTTGGTGAGATGCTCGACCTCGATCATCTGCGCTGTCCCCCCTGCTCTGTCGTTCAGGGCCCGCCGCCACCGGCGGCGCCGCGGTCGGCTGTCCGAAGGCGAGAGGATAGCAAGATTCCTGCCCGCTCGGGGCACGTTTCGGGTGACGTCCGGCGAACCCCTGGCCGTCAGAATGGCACGCCGACCGCCCGCCCCGACGCGAGGTGGCGACGGCTCGGCCACCCGCTGGCGTGCCTGACCGGGTGGGTGGGGGAGCTGAAAGCTGACAGCTGATGGCTGAGAGCTGCGCTAAAGGCCCCCGTTGCCGAGGGGCGTGACGATCAGCATCAGGGTGGTGGAGCCGAGGGTGAACTCGCTCTGGTTGCCGATGTCGGTGCGCTGGATCCGCTCGCCGGAGACGAAGGTGCCGTTGGTGGCGCCGAGGTCGACCAGGGTCGCCACCTCGCCCCGGACCTCGATCATGGCGTGCCGCCTGGAGACCTCGGAGTCCTTGATCTGGACGTCCATGGTCGAGCCGCGACCGAGGTACACCCGCGGCTTGGTGACCGGGAAGACGCTGCCGGCCTGCGCGCCGGCGATGATCGCGAGGGAGAAGCGCAGGTCGGTCGGCAGCGGGGCCAGCTCGGGCAGCTCGGCGGGCTCGGGCTCCGGTCGTGGGGGCGCCGTCCCCGGCGGCGGGAGGAGGACGCCGCCGATGCGGGTGGCCTCGGTTCCGCTCGGCGAGGGGTTGGAGACCTCGAAGATGGCGCTGCACTTGGGGCACTTGACCCGCTTGCGCTGCAGCTCGCCGAAGCGGGCGATGTCGTAACGATACTGGGCCCCACACCGTGGGCAGGAGATGACCACCCTGACCTCCCGGAAGCCGGGCTTCCGGGTCTCATGATAGCAGTCCTGCGGCCCGGCTCAGTGGGGCGGAAGGCCGTAGGGCGTCCGGACTTGTGGGGCGCGCCGTGTGCCCGTCGAAGCGTGTCCTCCCGTACGCGTACCTGATGAGCCGTGTCGCAGCAGTCCGGGGCGAGCCATGAACGGCACGACCCGCCCGCCCCGTCGGGTACGGGTACGGCTACGGGTACGTTTTGGGAGATGCTCTCCGCTCCCCGAGCTCGACTCATTCGTGAAGAACCCCGCCCCCCGGGGCCCCTACTGGCCCGCGTCCTGGCCCTCGGTTCCCCCGCCCAGAGCCTTGTAGAGGTCGACCAGGTTGACCTGCTCGGCGAGGCGCACGTTGACCAGGCTCTGCTGCGCGACGAACAGCGAGCGCTTGGACACGAGCACGGCGAGGTAGCTGTCGATCCCGGCCTGGTAGCGCGCCTCGGACAGGCGCACGGCCAGTTCGAGGTCGCGCACCAGCGCCTCCTCGGCCTGACGTTGCTCGACCAGGGTTCGGCGCAAGGCGAGACCGTCGGCCACCTCGGCGAACGCGACCTGGACCGCCTGTTCGTAGCGGGCGAGCGCGATCTCGCGGTCGACCTCGGTCGCCTCGAGGTTGGCCTTGAGCGCGCCGCTGGCGAAGATCGGCGCCACGATCTGCGGGGTGAAGCTCCAGGTGCCGCTGCCGGACCCGAACAGGCCCGAGAGCTCGGCGCTCATGGTCCCGACGCCTGCAGTCAGCGAGATCGAGGGGAAGAACGCCGCTCGCGCGGCGCCGATGGTGGCGTTGGCGGCCTGGAGCCCGTGCTCGGCGGCGAGGATGTCGGGACGTCTCAGGAGCACTTCGGAGGGAACGCCGGACTGCAGGTCGGGCAGCCCGGTGACCGCGGACAGCGCATCGGGCAGCAGCTCCGCGGGGACCGGGGACCCGACCAGGAGGTCGAGGGCGTTGCGGCCGGTGGCGAGGCGGCCGGCGAACACGGCCACCGCCGCCCG
>Ga0068714_10002132_pt1 | contig 26295 bp, 21 predicted proteins | sample MTBNYHSulfiMetaG_FD_62988 | JGI IMG/M metagenome (GOLD analysis project Ga0068714, IMG submission 62988) | Enrichment culture microbial communities from rom New York Harbor, USA that are MTBE-degrading - MTBE-NYH (New York Harbor Sulfidogenic)... | ecosystem: Environmental > Aquatic > Marine >... | reverse complement strand
GTTTGTTTGACATGAGCATTTCCTTTCTTTGATTTACATACTAACTCAAATTCCGGAAATGTCCAATTCCGACTGAAGCAATACACTTATGGCATAAGTATAGTCATATGCGGATACGAATTCAAGACGGCTCCAAACCACATTGGTCAGTTCAGGATGTTGATAAAAGATAATTATCCACTGAACGGGGTAAATGATTCTTATTCTGTTAGCAGTGATGAGGCCGTTTCTATCCCTACAGCCGGCCTTACTATTGATTATATTTCTTGGGTTCTCGTTGACAGTACACACACAGCCCTTTCTTCCGATGCCTTGCCGGTAACAGAACCAACGTTAACAAAATGGGATCGTAATGACTTGGCTATATCTGGTTACGATTCTCTTGGTCACGGTATATACATTCAAGGCACAGTTACACAGGCAGTGCCGGAGCCCGCAACAAGCATTCTTTTACTAACGGCGGGTGTGTTACTCTTGAGGCGCAGGCGATAATTTCTCGGAGATAAATCTGCTCACAAAAAAACAGAAAGGATCGTACTATGTCTATAGGGAACGATAAATAATTGTATATGTGGGGACAATGATCTTCAATCATACATATTCCCAGATGTTTTAGAAATTATAACTGGGTACGTTGGAAATTTAAATACCAAAACGAATGTTTCTTTACAAATAGATGGACATGATAATACTTCAATATTTGGAAGCGGTTCAACAGTACACTATTATCTCGCCATTGGGTAAAATCACCGTAATTCGGGTAGAGCTGGCGGTTACCACTTGTTTACAAAAATCGTCAATTTCCTTGAAATTGCGGGCGGTCAGATTGGCTGATATCTGTTTTTCGATTAAATAGGCGCGTGATTTGAGGTCCTCGGCAACCTGATCCAGGTGAAACTTACGTAACGACTGCGACCCATACCAGGCTACACCGGCTACGGAGATAATAATAATCAGTAAAAAGGAGGGATACAATTGCCATATTAAACGCTTTTTGAACATCGATTAATCCCTAAAGCGATACCCGACCCCGCGAACCGTTTCGATATATTCGCTGCCAGGCCCCAATTTCTTACGCAGCCCAACTATCTGAACATCCACTGCCCTGTCCGTAACCAGGTAGTCATCGCCATGTAGTGCATCGACAATCTGATAGCGAGTGAAAACCAAACCGGGTCTTTTAGCTAATGTGTAAAGAATGTTGAATTCAGTAAAAGTTAAATTCACCGGCTTGTTCTTGATTAAAACCTGACGGCGAGCTGGGTCTATTGTTAACTCGTGAATTTTCACCGGTGCCTTTTCCAAATCATGAGCTATGGTCCTGTGTAAAATCCGACGCACCCTGGCCACCAGAACTTTGGGGCTGAATGGCTTGGTCATATAATCATCAGCCCCTAATTCCAAACCAGTAACAATATCAGCCTCTTCACCTTTGGCGGTAAGCATAATGATGGGGATGTTCTGCGTTTTGGTATCGCTTTTTAGTTTTCTACAGACCCCTAAACCGTCAATACCAGGAAGCATCAAGTCCAGAATCATTAGATCAGGCAGTTTGGCCCTTGCCTTTGTCAAAGCATCCTCACCGGTGATTGCTGTCTCAATCCTGTAGCCGTTCTTGTCGAGGTTATACCGAACTAGTTCAAGCACATCTTCCTCATCATCTACAATCAGAATATTTTCCTTTGGCATAGCTTTCTTATACTTTATTTGCGTTAGCGTATTGTTAGCAAACCGTTAGTTTTTTGTTAGCTTTATCCTTGAATATACCACAAATTAGTTCAATCTCAAGATACTATATAACAATACTTTTAGTATGGTTGCCTTGTTTTTCAGAAAAATCTACATTCTGATGAGCTGTGTAACTCTATAGAGCATGACTATGAGTATTATTTTTGTAACCATTGCCATGTATTTTTGGTTTCAGTTTATGAAAGATGATGTTGAATTGAAGTAGATTACAGCGTTATTGGATTGTTATGGTATAGATCCTGTAAGTAAGGATTGATCATCGCGTAAATATATGGAACATAGGATGGATTTCAGTAGTGTCAAGAATCTATTGCGTATTTGTTTGGGATAATTTTTCGTCTGGCCCTTGGCTTCCTGGTTTAGTCTCTATAAGACCACAGTTGCAACATATTTACGGAAAAAGGTTCTGCTTCGTCTGCCAAATCTGCCCATTCGGTAACTAATTGAATAATAAAGGCTTATGGATGAACAGTCTGATAGAGAGGTATTATGAAGAGGGTTGCGTTCGGGGAGTGGTTCGACGCAGCCTCGACTTTTGTCGGGGCTTTGCTCACCATCTGATGGGAATCGAGTGTGTTTTTGCGTATCCAGAATGACTATTCAAGCCGCGAGAAACACCCTGAGCAAACGAGGAATGAAATGACGAGTGCGTCGAAGTGGTGGTGCGTTTATATTGTCCGATGCGAGGATGATTCGCTTTATACCGGCATCACCCGGAACTTACAGCGAAGGTTCAGCGAACACAAGACAGGTGGCTGCCGTTATACCCGCCGCAGCCGAGCGACGAAAGTGCTTTACACGGAACGTCATGCCAGCCGTGCGGACGCCGAAAAACGCGAAAATCAGATTAAACGCTGGAGCCGGGCCAAAAAACTCGCCCTGGCCGAAAATAACCTGCGATCCCTGCGGGAACTGAGTCAATCCAGAGATTAAAAACTCCGGGTATTTTTATGCCTGGACGGTTAACGGAAAATCCTTACTTTAGGGCTAATTACAGTTCTTCCATAACTTATTGTTATCAAAGGGTTACGGCGGTTCCGCCGCCCGCCCCGGCGTTCTCGATTTCGCAGGTGAGATTCCGGGGGCCAAAGCCAACCATCACGGTTGTTCCCGTTGGCCGAAAAGACGGCCGCGAATTCTCTGACTCTCTCTTGAACAGCCCGACACCAGTTAACAGCCAGGTTGCTTCCGGGGCCAGCAGTAGCTTCGAATTCGCGGCTTGGACGAACTTCACTACCCAAGGAATGGCTTTTCGAACCGAGAGCGCATGTCGAGCATCTTGTTGCGTGGCCTGGCTGGAAGTGGTAGTATGAGCGTCGGCTGGTGGCAAGACACCAGCAGTGGATGAAGGAAGGACCGACGGTATAGCTAGCCTGAACTGATAGAAAGGGCCCGACCATGGACCTGGGCATGGACATGTGGAAGTACTACGGCATCACCCACACTGACCACACGGTCATGAACCCCTTGAGCCTGGAGAAGACCCGGGAGCTCGTGGGTCTCCTTCGGCTGCCGGAGGGCGGCCGTGTCCTGGACGTGGCCTGCGGTAAAGCAGAGTTCCTCTGCCTCGTAGCCGAGGCGTACGACGTGAAGGCTACGGGCATCGACCTTTCACCCTACACCATCAAGGCGGCCCGCAAGAACGTGGAAAACCGGGGCCTGGCCGAATGCATTGAGCTGCTCCACGCGGACGGCGGTGAGTACAAGCCGAATGCGCCGGAGAGTCTGGACTTGGCCTCTTGCATCGGCGGCTCCTGGGTGTACCAGAATCACAGGGGCACGTTGGAGGCCCTGATGAAGATGACCCGGCCCGGCGGCCTGGTGCTCGTAGGCGAGCCCTTCTGGATGACCGACCCGGACCCGGAATACCTAAAGCTCACGGGCGATGACGCCAACCTGTGCGGTTCCCACGCCGGGAACGTGACCATTGGTGAGGACATGGGCCTCGCTCTCCTCTATACGCTGGTGGCCAACCCGGACGATTGGGACCGTTACGAGGGGCTCCAATGGCAGGCTGCGGAGCGATATGCAGCCGACCATCCAGACGATCCCGACGTGGAGGCTCTGCTCCGCAGCACCCACAGGAGTCGCGACGCCTATCTCCGCTGGGGCCGCAACTGCCTGGGCTGGGCTATGTACCTCTTTCGAAAGCCCTGAAACCAGGACCCGGAAGGCCCTGGTATAAAATCACGTTGTTGCAGCGTCAGGTTATATGTTATCCATTACAAAAAGAGGAACCTGCCTCATGCGAATCACGGCTTATAAAAGTCAGGCATTACCAATAATGATAATGGTTTTAGCACTTCCCGGATCGACTCATGCAGCTAAGCAGGGCAAACCCGACAGTAAGCCTACGAAACCGGCGGAGGTGGTCAGAGTTGTTGCGCCTGAAAAACTGGCCCAGTACATGATAGCAGAAGTTCCATTTGAGGTCATCCTGCAGGGTAAACCTATGGTTTTCACCGGCGAAGGCGCCGGTCAATTTCAGGCTGGTCGTGACGGATTAACGGCCACGGTTGATTACCATTATGACCGTGACATTGACGTTCTGACCTGGCAAATACACCTGGTTAACACGACCGATAAGGTTATAGAGAACATCCAGGTCAAACCGCTGAATGTTCGTTTCCAGGTTGACCCCGTGGTAGTACTGCCTCGGGTTCGCTATTTGACCGGATCGTATCATTTCGACGCGTGCTATCCGCCGCGGGCGTTTCAGATTTACGAGCGGGCCTTTGCCACGCATGACCATGCAAAAGCGGTTCGCATCGAGGGCGACAGGTGGAGCGCATTCGCATACGTTCCTATTTTGCAGTTCGCGTTGGGTGCGGATACGGATATGTCAGGAATGTTCATTGGATTCGAATGGAGCGCCAGTTGGTATCTGGAGGCGGGGTGGGAAGCTCCGGCCTTTACGGGTGAGCCGCTGAGTCCCTTCAAAATCAGCGGCAATATGGAATTAGGCGAGCTCCGCATTGCGCCTGGGGGCCGGCTGGATATTCCCCGTGTTCATATGGGCTTTTTCCAGGGCAATTCATGGACAATTCTGGACAATAAGATCAAGCGATATGTGTATGACAAACTCGCCCCCCGTCTGAAAGGCCGTAACGCGCCGTTTAATGCCGTAAGTTACGACCATTGGTTTGGCATTCATCAGCGCTATGATATGGAGAAGATCCGGCAGCAGGTTGCCCGCGCCGCTGAGATTGGCTGTGAATATTTTTGCATTGACGCCTCGTGGTACGGAGCCGGGGCTTATGGTTCGTCGGGGACCGGCCGCTGGGATCAACCCGATCCGGCGAAGTTCCCCAACGGTTCAGCGGACATGAAGGCGCTGAGTGATTATGTCCGCAGTTTCGGGATGGGCTTCGGTATCTGGCACGAGATACAGGACACCAATGGCGGACCGGCCAGTGAAGATTATCCGGATTTGGTCCGCGATCGTGTCGAGGCTTCCACCGCCCAGCCATACCACCTGCTCAAGCTGGAAACACCTGAGGGCCGCAAACTGGCCCTTGATACTCTCCGCCGCTGGATTCGGGACTGGAATATCACCTGGATGCGGTGGGAAACTCCCGGCAGCGGCGATCTGGCCTATATGCAGGGGCTTTACGAAATCATGGATACCCTTCGCCGTGAATTTCCGGATTGTTATATCGAGGGCTGTTATTGGGGCGGTACGCGGTTGGATCTGGGTATGGTAGTTCGTACCGACGTGACCTGGCTGAGCGATCATACCGCCAACCGTGATGTCTGTCGTTTCGCGCAGATGGGGGCGCTGCGTATTTGGCCGTCATATCTTCTCAATATGGCGGTGCCGACCTATCCGCAGGATGGCGACAATCCCACGCTGTCGCACAATCTACTCAGTCGTATGCCTGGCACGCTGAGTTTTAACGGCAACATTGCCCAGTGGTCTGGCGCGGCGACCGAGCGCGTCAAACATTATGTTACTGTTTATAAGCAGATTCGCGATTTTCAAAGCCAGCCCTGTTTTTTCCCGTTGCCCCAGCCGCAAAGCACGCGGGATTGGGACGCGGTCGTTTTTGGAGACGGCAGCGGCCCAAAGCAGTTGCTCTATGTCTTCCGCATGGAGGGGCCGGACCAGGTGGAGCTGAAGGATATTGCCGGCGCCGGCTCGTGGGAGCAGTTGCTGGGTTGTGCCAACGCCAAAATTAGTAATGCCGGCCAAATCACAACGGTATCACTCGACCGCTACAGTTCAGCTTTGTTTATTCGTTGAGACTGCACTCGCGGCATAAGGATTACCTAATCAACCAGCTCGCCCGACGATGGCCGTTACTGACAGAGGCTGACCGGTCCGAGTAGGCCGGAGCTTAGTAGCGGAGAATCTTTCTGGTAATATTTGTAGGTGGTAAACGCGTACCGTCCGCTGGGCCGCGATTTGCCTTCGAGCAGCCACGAGGGCCATTCAGCGAGCATCCCCCCGGCTGTCCAGGTGCAATCGTCGGGTTCCTGCTCGTCGCCGATCAGTCGGTTCGGCCAGAGGTTTGCTACTTCGATTTCCAGGCAATTGCCTTTGGCCTGCACTACATCGGTGATATCAATCCGCCACGGCGCGGTCCAGAGAACGCCCAAATCCTTGCCGTTCAGCCGTACCCGCGCGATATTGTGAACCACACCCAGGTCCAGCAGGATACGCTGTCCGGCGCTTTGCACTCCCTGGGGGAGATCGAACATCTTTTTGTAGGCGGCGATGCCGGAGTAGTATTTAATGCCGGGTTCGAGTCGCAGCGTCCAGTCCTCGAGGGTGGGGAATGTTATGCTCCCAGGCCCACCCCACCGCGGATCAAATGATACGTCCCATGACCCATCCAACTCGGCAACGCACTTGATTTGGGGAAAGTTGCGCTTTTGCGAAGCAGGATTTGTCAAAGACGAGGCATTATTGCGGAATATGATGAAAAAGCTCTGATACGGCTCGATGCGCAGCGGTATTGCGGTACAACCATTTTGCCGGTGGAATTCGGATAGCGGTCGGATTTCGCCGGTAAGAGGATCCCAAAGTTGCGGTTCTCGGCTATCGATGCGGAATTTGCCGGTTACCTCGACTACGTCCGCTTGCCGGTTAGCCACGAAATAGATATCCGTCTCGTCCATCCGTCGGTGGGTGTAGCGGACTGGACCATTCGCCTCGAAATCAGGGGGGAGGCCCATTTCAGCCAGCACACGTGCGGTTGCATCGTAGTCGGGATAGATTCGGCTGGCTTGGTCAGGGAGAGGCTTTTTTGAATCATTCATTTCGGGAAGAAGCAGGTCGCCGCCCCAGATAATCTTGCCGAGACCCACCTTGCGTTCGATGATTTCTGCGGGCTGATTCGTGCTTCCCCACAGTTCCGCGGCCAGGCGTTGTACCTCCTGATCACATTTAGGATAGTTGGAAAGGCTGGGCGATTTACGGGGAGGAACACCGATGACCGTGGCGCCCGACTCGACCAGCGTTTTGATGTTTTTCAGCAGGGGCAGTGTCATAGTGTCGAAATACGGAAGGATCAGGAGGCGATATGTACTACCTCCGGGGAAGACAATCACCCCGTCTTTGACACGTGCTTTTGTAATCAGTGTCTCAGGGTCGCAGGCATCGAAATTATATCCCCGCCGATCCGGCAGCGTCGCTGTGCCCTCGGTTGCGGACAAGGGTGGGCAAAAGACATGCGGCGCTCCTTCGGGAACGAGGTAACAAATATCGGCTACCGTATTTCCCTGTCGCAGAAGAAATTGGCAGCGTGCGATATAGCGGTGGTACGCCAAAACCATGGGCCACCAGGTCTGCGTTCGGTCCCAATGGACGCCGTAGGGACCCATCGTCATTCCGGGTCGGTAGTCAAGCCAGGGCTTATGGGCGAAGGTGTGATACACAAAACGGTTGATTCCCATGCAAAACGCCCAGTCACCTTGATTCTTCATAGCGCCGGGGTAGAGCTTCCAGGCCTCCAGTTCTCCGGAGGTAAATGCCTCAGCCGCGACTATAGGCCGGCCGTGGGTATGGGCTATTGAGGGCGACTCAAAACAACTAAATGCCGTGTTGAAGCCATACCCATCTGCCCAGAACTCGCACATAGGCACATCAGCTACGCTGCCCAGTACCAGATCGGAGGTAGGATTCATATCGTACGGCTCGATGGATAGGCCCAGCCCATAGCGTCGTCCCAGTTCTTTTAGATGCTGCGCATGGTTTTCGATAATTAGCTCCTGCGCCGTAAGACGGAGGTCCCAGAGGAAGCGTTCGGAAATCTCAACGCTCTCGACTACCCGGCCGGTCATCACCGGCAGATAGGGCAGCGGATCATAGCCGCGTCGGCGTTGAAATTCCTGGTGGAATGCGGCGGTCCAGTTCTGCGCGCCCATCTCCCAACTGTCGATGTGCAGCATCGTCCAGCCTTTGCCCGTCCCTTTCTCGCGGGGTTCGACCTTGCGTAACAGCTTCCCGAAGTACGCCTCGAAGTGAGCGTCGAGAGCGGCTGGATCAAACTTATCACACTCAAACCCCAGCCCCGGCATTGGCGCGGGACGGGTATTGGCGCCAGTATTACGGCGGCCGAACCGCAGGATCGTCCAGTTGCCGGCTGGAACATCCCAGGTTAATCGGCCGTCCGGCTGAAGGAATTTGGTGAGATTGACAATATCCGACGGCTTGATAACCGCATTGGGGGAAAGGCAGTCGAACGAACCAGGACTATCGATATACGGTCTTACGCCGGGCTTTGAACTAAAAGGTTCGCGTATATAGAGCGCCTTCTCGTCAATATCCGTGATGAACGCTGCTGCCTTGGGCGTGGGAAAGGCCAGCACCGCCGCATCCGCGTAGAAAACCTCTCGGTCCTGCAGCATCTCAGGCGACATCCCCCCATTGCCGAAGTATGGCGGCCGCGGATTAGGCGGCGGCAGCACCGCGTCGAATTTTACCGGTCCAGCGACCTCGACGGCACTGGCCACCAGATGCTGCATGGATTGCTGGGGTTTTACCCATGGTCCGCCGCTGCCCGTCCAGCCCGGGCCAGAACCTAAGGTGATCTCGATGCCCAGACGTTCCGCTTCCCGGACCGCGTGCCGGAACATCTCCTGCCAAGCCTCGCTCATAAACTCCACCGGACCGCGGGGGACTCCCACATTCACTTCCAGGAAAATAAGATTGCCGATACCAGCCTCTTTCATGGATTCCAGATCAGCCGTCATTCCTTCCCGGCTCAGGTTGCCGTCCATGAAGTACCAGTAAACTCCGGGGCGGGCCGAATCCGGCGGTGACTGAAAACCGGCGATTAGCGCATCCGGCTGGTCGGCGATAATTAAGGCGTTATTAAACCACAGCAGCCAAAACAGGAAAATCAGGACTATCCAGCCGGGAAGTGGTTGTCGCGGTTTTTTGAGTGAAATTGAATTCATGGTTGATAAATCCTTTATTATTTTGCAAATCTTGATAGCATATTATTATTTTATTAGCTGATTTTAGTCAAGAGGTTGATTTCCTATAGCAACGCCAGAAGAGGATACCAATATGTCGCGCGTTATTCCGATTTTGCTTCTTGTCGGTTCAAACTTGTTTATGACCTACGCCTGGTACGGCCATCTAAAGGACCTGCGAAATAAGCCGCTCTTTGTAGCTATTTTTGCCAGTTGGTGCGTAGCCTTTCTGGAATATTGCCTCCAGGTGCCCGCTAATCGATTAGGTTTTACGGTATATTCGCTCGGCCAGCTCAAGATTATCCAGGAAATCATCACGATGGTGATTTTTGCCGCATTCGCCATGTTGTATATGGGTCAGAAGCTCTCGCTGAATTATCTCTGGGCGGGCATCTGCCTGGTGGCTGCCGCTTTCTTCATCTTTCGCGAAGTCGCCGCCCACGGTTGAAAAAAATGATAATCTCATCCCCCTTGGCTCATGCTCAGCATCAATCGCGATAAATCTCGTAACATCGGCTCTCGTTGCGGGCGGGGTTTTGCACCTCCACGGTAATCACTCCGTCGCTGTCACAGCGATAGACCTCACATACCGCCAAATCCGCGAGTCGATCAGTAGCGACAATGTCGTTTTTGGTAACCTGGGCTGACAGAGAATAAGCCGGATCGTAAGGGAACAGGATGTCGGACCAGGCTCGCACCCCGTCGGCCGGCATACCGTCCGCGCCGATCGCCGTGCATTCCAGGTAACGCAAATGTCCAATATTGTGGGTTGGCTTATACCTGACCGCCTTCTCGATCGGCGGCTCACCGCGCCGCGGCAGGGGGGTGCCGGCGGGAAAAACTATATCGAAAGTTTCTGCCCGGCCGTGATTCTTCAGCCGGATTAAGCCGAAATGCCGGGCAATGATGTCACGATAAGTGAGCCGATCTGCCGCGCAAATAGCTGCGCCCAGGGCTACCGATTGGAACGGTTTGTCCGTAAGCACGACTCGGCTGTGCGGCAGCGCCTCGCAGACCATCTCCGACACGAACGGCAGCTTCGAGGAGCCGCCTACAAGATATATTGTCAAGGCCTTGTTATTCGCGTGGAGCATCGCCTGTCTGCTCCCCGCCGACTCGATGACTTCGCCCAGCTTGGCAACCGCCGGACTTAACATCGGCCGAATTCGGTTCCGGTAGGTGTTCGTGCTGATCGATACCGATCGGCCGTTCAGCCCGAAATCAGCCGGATTAAGAAATAAGCTCTTCACCACTCCCATCGAAATTGACTCTTTCTGACAGCGACCCTGACGCAGCAGCGCGTATCGGGTTAGAGGGCTGATCTCATCTGGGTTTAGCTTGATTTTCTCCAAAAACATCTCCAGCAGCACCCGGTCAAAATCATCGCCGCCCAGTTCTTCGATCCCCCCGGAGGCCAGCACCTGAAAGTCCTGACCGTCGATCCAGACGACGGAGGCGTCGAAGGTGCCGCCGCCCAGATCGAATACCGCAACCCCATAGGGAGGGCAATTTCTGGTCTTTCTGTCGCTGGCGGTCAGACAATCAGCCAGCTCGATCGCCGAGGCGGTAGGTTCGTTGAGGGTATCAATCACTTGAAAACCTGCCTGGCGGAAACATCTGCGGGTAACGTAACGCTGGGCGCCATTGGCATTGGCGGGCCAGGTGATGACGGTCTCCAGCGGCTCATTCGCCTCCAGCGCCTGCGAACCGCGGATGGAATCAGCCAGGGCTTGCAGGAACTCCGTAAGAATCTCCGCGATGCCGACGCTCAGGTCCGCACCCATTATCCCTTCGGTACCGCTTTGCGCCACCGCTTTTCCTTCCGCGTAGTCGCGTAGATGCCGCTTCAATGACGGGATAAAAATTCGATCGTTCGATGGGCGTAAGTCGGCGAGGTGCCGGTCGGCTTCCAGACCAAACCAGCGGCGACCGGTTGCCCTGTCGATTACGATCGCCGACGGAAATACATCCTGGACAATAGTGCCGCCAGCCGTCTGGGCCTGGTGGTGCACCACGGAGAAAAGACCCCGGTCGTAAATCGCCGCGACCGTGTTGGTAGTGCCGAAATCAATCCCCAGCCGGACCATTATCTATCTCCTGTTGATCCGAATCTTGGCCGGAGCGATAATCTTGCCCCGATTGGATCGGAACCCCGGTTGGAACTGTTCCGCGACGGCGCCGTCAGCCAGGTCTTCGCGATGGGCCTCACCCACCGCCAGATGGATCAGCGGATCGAAGGCTTCGCCCACACATGCCTCGTACGCCTGCACCCCTGCCAGCGTGAGCACATGGTCGAGGGTTTCGGCAGCCCGGCGGTGAAAATCCTCCGGCCTATCGGCCGGGCTGTTGTCAGCGGCGATTTGAGCCGTCTCGTTACGGAGGGCGATGAGCGGGCCGAGCATTTCCGCCAACTGATCATCTATCACCTCCGTCACCAGCCGCTGGAATATCGCCGTCGCCCGATCCAGCGGGGCGGTCCGCACCACTGCGTTAGGTTTATCGACTTGGGGCCGGCCTAATTCGGTGACCGCGGCGAGAGTGCTGTTTATTTGATTTTTGAGTGTCTCGATAGCCGTGGTGATATCTGCCCTGGCCTGGGTCAACAGCTCAGCCGCCGCAGTCTCGGCGGATCTAGCTTGCCGCTTCGCAGCCGGCTTGGCGGGGGATTTCTTTGGGGGACTGACGGTACCCTTGGCCGCACCTTTGCTTTTAAGGGTTACTTTAGCTCGCCTAACGATTGATTTCGAAGATTTGTTCTTGACGGTTTTTTTAGTAGAAGCTGCACGCTTCTTCCGTGAAGTCGTTTTCATCTTTGCCTTGGCCTCCCTGCCTTACCATAAATTTTATTCTTATGAGTTTTTAATTTGCCCGTAGCTTATAGGAAAGTGCTGCGGGTACTTTTAGTGATATTATAAACCACCGTTCAGTGCAGTCAACGTAATTTTACCGAAACCCATTATGGAGCTTCTCAAAGTTGTTGTAAAAGCGCAGGGCCGACCGGATTCCACCATGATAAATTGAATGGTAAGATTTTATCCCTGCAATCTGCCATAACCGCAGTCGCTGCGGACCGGGCAGATATCGCATTTCGGCTGACGGGCCAGGCAGATTCGCCGGCCGTGAAATATCATAACATGGCTGAACTGCGTCCATTCTTTCCTGGGTATCAGCTTCATCAAATCGAACTCCAGCTTCACCGGGTCGTTATTCGCCGACAGCCCCATCAGCCGCGACAGCCGGATCACGTGGGTATCCGTTACTATCCCCGCCGCGCCATACGCGTTACCCAGGATCACATTCGCCGTCTTTCTGCCCACCCCCGCCAGTTTTACCAGCTCCTCCATATTGTCCGGCACCTTGCCGCCGAACTTTTCCACGATATCCCGGCAGGCTGCCCGAATATTTTTCGCCTTGTTATGGTAAAACCCGGTACTGCGGATGTCGTTTTCCAGCTCTTCCGCTGCCGCCATCGCGTAATCTTTCGCCGAGCGGTATTTTTTGAACAATTCCTTCGTTACTATATTTACCCGCACGTCGGTGCACTGAGCCGAAAGCACCGTCGCCACCAGCAGCTCCAGGGCGTTGGAGAAGTTCAGGGCAATCTTCGCGTCGGGATGCTCCCGCCGCAACAGGGCGTAGATTTTCTTCGCACGCCGCGGCGCATCCTGCAGGTCGTTGGCTACGGGTTTGAAATCTTTCGGGGAAAGCGCCTTTTTTGCCGTCGCTTTTTTACTCATTTGGCTCTTTCATCACTTGGATTAATCGTTCCTGCAGCAGCTCGGTGTACCTGCCCACCTTGCCCTCTGCGATCGCCTGCCCGTCCAGTTTGGTCACCCCCAGCACCTGCGTCGTCGTCCCCGCCAGAATCAATTCATCCGCCGTCCGCACCTCTTTTATGGTGAACGATTTCTCCCGCACCTTCAGTCCGAAATCCTTCGCCCATTCCAACAGCAGCCCGCGTGTTATCCCCGGCAGGATATTCGCGCTCAAGGGCGCCGTCTGCAGCACCCCCTTCTTTATCATCAGCACCGAGCTTGAGCTTGCCTCGGTTACCAGTCCGTTTTCATCCACTAATATCGCCTCGAACGCTCCCGCCTTTTTCGCCGCGTGATACGCCAGCACGTTCGCCAGCAGATTCAGCGATTTGATATCGCACCGCTTCCACCGCCAGTCCGGGTGGGTTATGGTTTCCGCTTCGCTGGCGCTTCTGCCGTGAAACTCCCGCACCGTCAAGAAGAACGTCGGCTTCAGATCGTCCCCGTAATCATGATATCGCATCATCCTGCCCCTGCTCAGGTGAAAATACACCTTTGCGTCCGGTATCTGTGCCGCCTCCATCGCCTTATCGATCCGCCGGTTTATCACCTCCAGATCGACCTTATCCCGCATATCCATCTGCTCCAGACTGTTCACCAGCCGCTTCATGTGCCGATCTCGCGCAAACAGCCTGCCTCTCACGCTCACCAGCACCTCATACACCCCGTCGCCGAAATACACACTGCGGTCGTGGGCGCTGATCTGCGCCTCTTCAATGGGCACAATCGCGTCATCTACCATCGCCAGTTCCATTGTTGTTCCCTCTTCGGCAGCCTTGCTGCTGGTTCTACTGTTCAACTATTAAATTGCTCGTCGGCCTTGCCGACAATTATGTAGGGTGCGATTCTTCGCACCATTTGTCTTTCTTACTTTCTCACTTTCATACTTTCTTACTTTTCACACCTTTCTGTCCCCGCAGTATATCCCGCTTGGGCCTTTCTGGCAATCCCCAGGCCGGATCGCTTGACGTAACCGTCTTCAGCAGGTATAAATATAGTATGATTATTATAGTATTTTTTGTCCTTGCCGCTGTTAAAGTGGATAATATTATATGGATAAGTGTAATGGTGGTGGGCCTCTTGCTGTTGAGTTTGCTTGCCCTGTTTATTATTAGAAAGCTTTGGGGGCCGGGCAAAGACCGCTTTCAGCAGGATAATTTAGCCTTCACCCTGGAAGATCTTTACCGAATGTACCATGATAATCAGATTTCCCGCGAAGAATACGAAAAGTTAAAGGAAAAAATTATCGTCCAAACCCGCTGTTTTCAGTGATTTCACCGCCTTTTGTGCTTAATTTGCCCGCCATTGGCCGATAAAATTTAAGATTCATTAATTTTTAATTTTGCCTTTTTAATTTTTAGTTTCAAACATATTGAGAGTAAGCATAAATAGGATTTATGATATAATAGTAATATAATCTTAATAGGAATAAATAGTTATGTCAGGTAGCAAAAAAAGTGGTCCGGGCGGTACCCGGCGGCGATCAGCCGTTTGTAATTTTTGTGGAAAGTCCGAACGCGATGTCGGACCCATGATTGAAGGGCCTGATGGTATTCATATCTGCGGCAGTTGCGTGGAGCTTTGTTCCAGCATTATCCGCCAGGAAAAGCGCAAAGTCACCGGCCATAAGCCGTTGTTTAGCTCAATCCCATCTCCCCGGTCCATTAAAGAGCACCTTGACAGTTATATTATTGGCCAGGAAAACGCCAAAAAAAGCGTCTCGGTTGCCGTCCACAATCACTACAAGCGGCTCACTCACTCACATCGACAATTCTCCGATGAAGTCGAGATCGAAAAGAGCAATGTCCTGATTATTGGACCTACCGGCTGCGGTAAGACCTTGATTGCACGTACCTTAGCCAACTACCTCGACATCCCTTTTGCCATCAGCGACGCCACCACCCTCACTGAGGCCGGTTACGTCGGTGAGGACGTGGAGAATGTCCTGCTCCGCCTGCTCCAGGCCGCCGATTACGATCTTGAAGCCGCTCAGCTGGGCATCGTCTATATTGACGAGATTGATAAGATCGGCAAGACCAACCAGAACGTCAGTATCACCCGTGACGTTTCCGGTGAAGGCGTCCAGCAGTCGCTTTTAAAGCTTCTGGAAGGCACCATCGCCAATATCCCGCCCCAGGGCGGACGCAAGCATCCGGAGCAGCAGTACATCCAGATGGATACCACCCATATCCTTTTCATCTGCGGCGGCACCTTTAACGGCTTACAGGATATCATCAAAAAACGCCTGGGCCGAAAAATGATTGGTTTCTCCGCCGAGCAGAACCCCGATACTACTGACCAGGAGACAAGCGAGGGAATGATTTTATCCAAGGTCGCTCCTAGAGATCTGGTTCATTTTGGGATGATTCCGGAACTGGTGGGCAGGCTCCCCGTGATAACCTCACTGGGCGCACTTGACGAGCAGGCCCTGGTCAGGATTCTGACCGAGCCTAAAAATGCCCTGGTCAGACAATACTACCGATTTTTTGAGATGGAGCAATGCCAATTGGAATTTACCGAGGGTGCCTTGTTAGCTATTGCCAAGAAGGCCCTTGAGCTTGATACCGGTGCCCGTGCCTTACGCGGCGTCATGGAAGAGTTAATGCTGGAATTAATGTATGATCTGCCCGATCAGGAGCCTAACGGAAAATATGTTATTGACCGTGACATTGTCGAAGGTAAGGCCCCCTTATTATCTGCCCGACAGGAAGCGAAAAAGAAGGAAACCGCTTAACTCTTTTGGCCCGATAATCCCGGCAATTTCTCATTAAGAAACAACCCTTCCCTAACCGATATTTTCTATAACAAAATGGTTTTTTAACCATTGGGAAATATTCTTGATATTGACAGGGGATATTTTTCATAAGTATTTATAAGATAAGAAGTTATACAATTTATATTGCGTTGGAAGCTTTGATTTGTCCGCCTGCTCCCGTTTTAGGGCAGTGGATTTTGATATTTGTTGATGGGATAAAACATGGCAGTTACCTTAATGTGTCCCAACCTCCGATGTAAAAGGATACTTGTGGTGCCTAATAGCTCACGAGGTCAGCGGGTCCGCTGTTCTTATTGCGAAACGGTCTTGATGGTTCCTTGGGGCAGGACTCATAAAGGCACGCGAGCCATCGATAGTGAAACCACCTTGAAAAGCCCTGAATCGGATACCGTCGGGGAAATCCCCAAAGCCTAACTCCCCCAGCCGCAGTAGGTTATAATACCGCACCTATTTAAAAAGAGTGCTCTCGGTAAAAGATAATTACTTATTTGACAATGACTAAAATAGTACCTGTCGTGCAATATTTAAATAGGTGCGGTATAATCTCTTCCCGCTCGCTAATTAGCTGGCAATCCTCTTGAGTTACTGTGGGCCTTGTTCGCTCCGTTGGAACAGATATAGACAAAGGCGCAAGGGATATTCAGCAAAACAAATCGTGTCCTCACCCGCGAAAAATGCCTGCCCAGCTCTTTCCGCAGAAAAGGCGAATATTGAAACTGGATGAATCGCTTAGCCCGGCTCGAGGCCGCCAGTATCTTTTCTCTCTTCGTTTTATTAAACACGGTCAGAGGCAGGCACGATACCACGCAATCGGAGCCGTTTAGGTATTTTCCCAGATTTTCCGCGTCGTCATTGACTACTTCCAGCCGGTCGTCTTTGATCTTTCTTAGATAATTGCATAAACGGGGATTAATCTCCAGGCAGGTCAGATGTCCGTCTTCCGGCAGATATTTTAAGATTCTATGGGTCACCGACCCCGTTCCGCCGCCCAATTCCGCCACATTTTTGCTGTTGATATGTCGGCCCATCTGCTCCGCCAGCCATTTGGAGCTGGTAGCCACCGCCCCAATTTGACCCGGATTTTTAAAAAATTCCCAAAGGAATCGCGCAAGTCTCATCGCAACAATCACTTATTCCTTTCCGCCCGCCGACCAGCGACGCGAATTTGATGTTTTTTTGAAAATACGAAAATAGAGAATACCCCAACCATCCCCTTTGTCAAGTCCAATTTTGCCTTTAAATTAGCATCAGCATATTATAACAGGAGCCTGAAACAATCCTCTTCGTATGGCTCGCACGGGGGGGCTTGCTCAATGGCTGGCAACGCAGCCAAGCGGGGTTGGCCGGGAACTTGCTTATACATACAGCCCCAGCTTTTCTCTTGTGAAGATCTGCAAAACCAGGATAATATCCGTACTAACAAGGGTTTTAGTGGATAAATTGGTTAAAATGACTTTGCGCAGGAAAATCCTGATCGGATATGGGATTGCGCTGACGCTGATGGCGGTGGTACTGGTCTGGGCCGTGGTGAACCTTGTAAGCCTGGGGCAGGCCAGCGATGCTATTCTACGCGAGAACTACAAAAGCATCCTGGCGGCCGAGAATATGATTGACGCCATTGAGCGTCAGGACAGTTCCACGCTGCTGGTGATGCTCGATTATGGCGACGAGGGCCTCACCCAGTTCCGCGAGAACGAGAACCAGTTTCTCCAGTGGTTCGGCCGGGCGAAGGACAACATTACCATCCCCGGCGAGGCCGACATCCTCCAGTCCATCGAGACGGGTTACTCGGCCTACCTGGTCAACTTCTCGACGCTCCGCCAGATGCGAGCCTCGTCGGCGCAACAAACGGGCGAGTTCTACCATGAGACGGTGCTGCCGTCGTTTAAGCACGTCCGCGACGAGGCGGTACGGCTGCGGGAAATCAATCAGGACACGATGTTCGCTGCCAGCCGGCGGGCGGAGATCGTCGCCCATACGGCCATCTGGTCCACGGCTGCCATTGCCGGCGTTGCCGTTGTGCTTGGGCTGGGTTTCAGCTTGTTGCTGAGCAAGAGGCTCGTCCGGCCGATCCGGCAGATGATGGAGGCCACCAAAGCGCTGGCCGAGGGCGACTATGACGTGCAGGTTCCGGCGGTCGAATCGGATGAGCTTGGCCGGCTGACTGAGGGTTTCAACACGATGGCCAAGAAGCTCGGCATCTACCATCGTCTCAAAGTTGAGCAGATCGTAACTGAGAAACGCAAGAGCGACGCCGTCCTGCGGAGTATTGATGACGGCGTGGTGGTCGTGGACGCCGAGTTCCGCGTAACTAACATGAATCCGCAGGCCGGGCGTATCCTGGGCGTCGATCCCGATGCTGTCGCGGACAAACATTTTCTGGAGGTTGTCAAGAACGAGCATATCTTCGCATTGATGAAGGAGACGGCCGAGTCGGGCCAGCCGCCAAAGGTCGAGGAAGGTAAGAACATTCTGTCTATCGGCGAAGGTGAGTCGGCCAGGCACTACATGTTCGATATCACGCCGGTCGTTTCCAAGGGCGGCGGGAAGCTGGGCGTCGTATTGCTGCTTCGTGACGTGACACGGCTGAAGGAACTGGACCGAATGAAGAGCGAGTTCGTGATGACGGCGTCGCACGAGCTCAAGACGCCGCTTCAGAGTCTCGGTATGAGCATTGATCTGCTCAAGGAGGGTACAGCCGACAGGCTGGACGACAAGCAAAAACAACTGCTGGATGCCGCTGGTGAGGAGCTCGCACGACTCAAGAGCCTCATCAGTGACCTGCTGGACCTGTCCAGGATCGAGGCCGACAAGGTACAGATGGAGTTCGACCGGATACCGCCGCGTGTTCTGGCCGAGAAGGCCGTTGGCGTCTTCAAAGCCCAGACCGAAGAGAAGCACATTGAACTAACCGTCGATGTGCCGGAAGACGTACCCGACGTTCGGGCGGACGCTAATAAGATTACCTGGGTGCTGACGAACCTGATCGCCAACGCCCTGCGGTACGCAGAGGGCAAGATCAGCATCTCGGCCCGGCATGTCGGCCAGTGGGTGCACCTCTCGGTTGCCGACGATGGTGAAGGCATCCCGCCGGAGTATCAGAGCCGCATCTTTGAGAAGTTCGTGCAGGTCAAGAGCGAAAAGAGCGTGGGTGGTACCGGCCTTGGCCTGGCAATCTGCAAGGAGATCGTCCGCGCCCACAGAGGAACGATCTGGGTGGACTCGACGCCCGGCAAGGGCAGCACGTTTACATTTACCTTGCCGGTGGCGCAGTCAGCATAGGAGAACCGCCATGGAAGCCAAACCCGTCCTGATTGTGGACGATGAGAAGAACATTCGCCTGACGCTGTCACAGGCGTTGGAGGTCCTGGAACTGGATATTGACACGGCCGTCAACGGCGAGGAGGCCCTCGCCAAGCTGCCGGAGAAGCACTTCGGCCTAATCCTGCTCGACCTGAAGATGCCGGGCATGGATGGCATGGAGTTGCTGCGGCGGGTTCGCCAGACCCATCCGGACATCAAGATTATCATCATTACCGCTCACGGTACCATCGACTCGGCTGTGGAGGCCATGAAGCTCGGCGCAGTGGACTTTATTCAGAAGCCTTTTGCCCCCAGGGAAATCCGCGAACTGGTCACGAAGGTTATTGACCGCGACACCATTGAGGCACAGAAGGCCGAGGGTTACGAGACTCATATCGAGCTGGCCAAGAAGTGCATTGGCCGGCGGGAGTTTGATGCCGCCCAGGAGCATGTGCGTCAAGCGATAGCTGCCGACTCTACGAAACCGGAAGCATTTAATCTGTTAGGGGTTCTGATTGAGTTGCGGGGAGATTGGCTGGAAGCCCAAAAGCAATACCGCGCTGCCTTGGCTCTTGACCCGTCCTACAAGCCGGCGGATGAAAACCTGGAACGACTGGTGATCCGCCACCAGAAAAAATCCGGGATTAGCTTGGGTGAGAAGAAACAATTCGAAGAGGAACAGAAATAATGGCGAGCGATCTTTTCATTGTGATCGTCGGTTGCGGGCGTCTGGGCTCGCACCTGGCGAATCAACTTAGCCGGGCCGGTCATGGTGTGGTCACTATCGATGCGGATGAGCACGCGTTTGGCAACCTCTCGCCCCAGTACAGCGGCTTCCGGGTCGAGGGAGACGCCACTGAACTTGCCGTGCTGAAGCAGGCCAAGGTGGACAAGGCCGACTTGGTCATCTCTACGACGCGCGATGACAACATCAATCTCATGGTCGCCCAAGTCGCCAAGACGGAGTTCGGCGTTACTCGCGTGCTGGCCCGGGTGTTCGAGCCTAGACGGGAGGCGATCTACCGGCGGCTGGGCGTCGAAACCATTTGCCCCACGTCAGTCGCGGCCGATTTGTTCCTGAAGTCCTTCATCAAGGAGGGCTCGACATGAAAGTCCTGATCGTCGGCGGCGGTAAGCCGGTTTACTTTCTGTGCAGAACATTCCTGGACAAGGGGCACGAAGTCACGGTCATCAACCGCGACCATGAGGAATGCGTCCAGATGGCCCGTCGGCTGAAGGTTACCGTGGTCCACGGCGACGGCAGCGATCCGAACATTCTTGAAGAAGCGGGTTCGCACGGAGCCGACGCCGTGTTGGCAGTGACACCCAACGACCAGGACAACCTGGCCGTCTGCCAGCTTGCCTCCATACAGCACGATGTGCCGAGAACTATCGCACTGGTTAACGATCCCGACAACAAGAACGTCTTCAAGAAACTCGGCGTGACAGCCTTTTCAACCACTCGCACCATCGCCAGCATGATCGAACAGCGCACGGCGCTGGACGAGATCATCAACCTCATCCCGGTCGGCGAGGGTAAAGTCAACATAACTGAAATCAAGCTCCAGCCAACCTTCCCCGTGGTAGGTAAGTTGTTGCGCAACCTGTCCCTGCCCACCGACAGTCTCATCGCCGTTGTCCTGCGAAACAGCGACGCTGTTGTCCCACGCGGTGATACCGAACTCCGCGCCGGTGACCGAATCGTCCTGATCACTCTCCCGGCCAACCACGGACCCGTCCTCAAGGCCATTACCGGCGAGACGAGTTGAAAGAGGTCATCGTGCGCAAAGCCAGCTACCTCCGACAGAAATACCGAATGATCCTCTCTTACACGGGACTGATCCTGGTCCTCTGTGCGGTGTTGATGCTCACCCCGCTACTGGCCTTGATTGCCTGGCCGGGTGAAGGCTCGCAAGCCCGCGTCTTTCTCGTTCCGGCTGTACTCATGGCGGCTTTGGGTATCGCTGCAAGGCAACTGCTTCGCTCAAAAGCTGACGTGGTGCTAAACGTCCAGGAAGCCGGAGTAATCGTTCTGCTGAGCTGGGTTCTAGTGTGCCTGTTCTCGGCCTGGCCGTTCATGGCTTTGATGGGCCTGAACTTCACGCAAGCCGTGTTCGAATCGGTCAGTGGGTGGACTACAACGGGGCTTTCGGTAGTCGATGTCACCCAAGCCAGCCACGTCATCCTGCTGTGGCGAAGCATCATGCAACTCGCTGGCGGTGCTGGGCTGGCCATCATCATGCTATCTTCCATTACCGGTCCGACCGGTCCTGCACTTTCCGTGGCGGAGGGCCGCGAGCAGCTTGTGCCCCATGTTCGCCAGTCGGCCAAGCTCGTGATGATGATCTACAGCGGCTACATGGTCGTTGGTATTATCGCCCTGCGCCTGGCAGGAATGAATTGGTTCGACGCCGTCAATCACGCCTTTGCGGCCTTGTCCACTGGTGGCTTTTCCACCCATCCTGAAAGCATCGGCTACTGGAACTCGGCGGCCGTCGAGGCCGTCACGATCACGCTGATGTTTTTCGGCAACCTGAGCTTCGTCACGGCTTGGCTGCTGCTGCGGGGCAGGTTCCGCGCCGTTGGACACAACGGCGAAATCCGCTTGATGGCCGTCATGATCACGCTCTGCGCGATCCTGCTGTTCCTGCTGACTACCCGCGGATTGTACCCGACTTTAGGCAAGAGTGTCCGCGTGGCGGTTTTCGAGACGGTAACGGCCCTGACGACCACGGGCTTCTCAACCGTCGGCTACGGTGACTGGAACTCTTTTGGCTGGGTCGTGCTGATCGTGCTGATGCTCATCGGCGGCGGCACATGCTCGACGGCCGGCGGCATCAAGCAGTACCGCATCTACTTATTGTGGAAGAGCCTGGTTTGGGAGCTTCGTCGCAGCCTGCTGCCCCGCACCGCTGTTACGGTGAACCCAGTGTGGGAGGCCGACCGGCAGGTCTTCGTCAACGACACCCGCCTACGTCAGATTGGCACGTTTGTATTCCTCTATCTGCTGACGTTTGCGGTGGGCTCAGCCGTTCTGACCGCCCACGGCTACGGACTCAAGGAAGCTCTCTTTGAGTACGCTTCCGCTGTCGGTACAGTCGGTCTGTCCGTCGGCGTCACGTCCCCGTCCGCCCCGACCGGGGTGCTCTGGGCCGAGATAGTCGGCATGTTCTTGGGCCGCCTCGAGTTCTTCGTCATTCTTGCCGGCACGGCTAAACTCCTCGGCGACTCTTGGGCGGTAGTGTATTCTCGGAGAGTGACCGGGCGGTTTGAGCAGGGGGCAGGAGTATGACATGATTGTTCTATGGCTCTTACTAGGTTTGGCTGCTCTTATCATAGGAGCAGAGTTCCTCGTCCGCGGCGCTTCTCAGTTGGCCAGGAGGGTAGGTCTCTCGCCGCTGGTCATCGGTCTGACCGTTGTCGCCTTTGGCACCAGCGCCCCAGAGTTTGCGGTTAGCGTCAAGGCAGGCCTGGCGCACCAGGTGGATATCGCCCTGGGTAATGTCGTCGGCAGTAACATCTTCAATGTTCTTTTTATCTTGGGTATCTCCGCCCTTATCGTACCGCTGGCGGTTTCCCAGCAGCTTATTCGTCTCGATGTGCCGGTGATGATTGCCGCCTCCGTCATCGTATGGATCTTAGGTTTAAACGGCTCGATCAGCCGGGCCGAGGGAATCATCCTCTTCTTAGGTATTGTCATCTACACCATTTTTATTATTTGGAAGGGAAAGACCAAACAAACGCCGCATTTGCCCCCTCAAAATCAGCCTTCTGATCCGCCTCGCACCAGCAGGTGGACAGGGATATGGTCAGATGTCGGTTTTGTTCTCGTGGGCCTGGTTTTACTGGTGATTGGGGCCCGCTGGCTTGTCGCCGGCGCCGTGGACTTGGCCCGGTTGCTGGGGGTCTCCGAGCTTCTTATAGGTTTGACCATCGTGGCTGGCGGAACGTCACTTCCTGAGTTGGCGACGTCGGTAGTGGCAGGCATCAAGGGTGAGAGAGATATCGCTGTTGGCAACATCGTCGGCAGCAACATCTTCAATATCTTAGCCGTGCTCGGCGGGGCTGCCGCTATCTCCGGCGGGGTGCATGTAGCTTCGGAGGCGATCCGCTTTGACATTCCCGTCATGACTGCCGTTGCGGTGTTGTGTCTGCCGATTTTCTTTACCGCCGGTCGAATATCACGCTGGGAGGGAGCTCTTTTTCTATTGTATTACGCAGCGTATATCACTTACCTGGCTCTTGCCGCTTCCTGCCGTGAGGCTCTGCCCGCCCTGAGTCATGCCATGTTCTGGTTCGTCCTGCCCGCCTCGCTCCTCGGTATTAGCCTGTCTCTATTCTACTCGCTCCGCGCCAGGAAACGGTGAGATGACCCCAGCTTGGTTTATTCTTTCTTTTTGCTGGCCTCGTCTTCAGCCTGATCGATATCGTTTTCGATGCCTTTTATTCCCTTTTTGAATTCGATGATCCCTTTACCCAGGCTTCTGCCGACATCCGGCAGGCGATGGCCGAAAATCAGGACGCCGAGTACGCCGATTACGATTAATTCAGTGGGGCCAAGCTGGAAGAAAGCTAATGTCAAATTATCATAACTCATTCTGTCACCTTCTCTTATAATTATACTATATTCTACTTGCTGTAAGTACTTTTTTATATTATTAAAAATATTATAGCAGAATTTTAACGGTTTCTTATCAAATATTCCATGTTTTATACGATTTATATTGTGAAATTACATTTTTTGTCATTTATTTTGCTTTTTTGAGACGTTACCGCTCCTCAACTGGTTGGTGGGGCAGGCGAAATGGAAGATTATAACCTCACCCGTGGTTAAGACGGATTTTTAACGAGAATGAACATAAATTACACGTTTTTAGTGTAAGGTCAAGCAATATTTTGTTTCATAACAATTAGTTAACTGTCGCAGATTATTTTATCAAATCTCGCCCATTATGATTCCTTCCCACCTTCTTACATCTTCCTCTTCCCCAGCCCCTAGCCCCTAACCCCTGGCCCCCTTCTTCTTCCCACTTTCTTACCGCATTAGGGCCAATGTTACGCCAGAAAAAAGTACGAAAGTACTCAATTATTTACGCGGTATTTGCATGACCCAGGCGAATCGAGTAAAATTATAATCACCGTCATGATACTTTAATTTGCTGGATGGTTGAGTTATTGCCCATGTTCAAAGACATATCGCCGCGTAGTCGCTATATTTTCTGGCTGCTTATCGGCATGATAATCGCCGGCAGACTGGCTATCGCCCTGGCCGACTACCGATATTTAATCAGCAAGCCGATTTATCAGGACGACGCCTTCTATTATTTAAAAGTGGCCCAGAACATCGCGGACGGGCGCGGCATGACCTTCGACGGCTTCACCCCTACGAACGGGTTTCAGCCTTTTTACCTGCTCTTGCTCGTGCCGGTGATGTTACTGGCGGGGGGCAGTCTCGTACTGCCCATTCATATCAGCGCTATAATACTGGTCATTTTTGCCGTTTTCACCGCGTTTGTCATTTTCTCGCTGCTGAGGTTACTGGCGGGGACGACGGCGGCATTGATCGGGCTGGCCTTTTGGGCGGTTACACCCTATTTCATCTTGTACGGCATGAATGGTTTGGAAACAGGGATAGCTATGTTCTTCGTGGTCCTGCTGGTTTTCCTGTATCTCAAGTGGTTCAAAGCCGGTGGAGCCATCAGTCGAAGAAATTGCCTGGTATTTGGCGCGCTTTGCGGTCTGGCGGTGATGGTTCGGCTGGATTTTGTGTTTCTCCTGGCGGCTCTTTTTCTGGACTGGCTTATCACCTGCATCCGCAGCGGGCAGCTCCGCCGCGGGGGCGTGGAAACTGCTTTAGCGGTGGTTATCGCGGGCGGGGTATATCTTCCCTGGGCGGTGGCGAGCCGGCATTATACCGGTTATCTGCTGCCCTTAAGCGGAGAGGCAAATAAACAAATCGCCCTCAATTACGGCTGGTATTATCTGCCCGAACTGGGGACAAACGACAAACAGCTTCCTTTTGAGCCGGATAACCCTCCCCGGCAGTGGTACGCCAGCGTCGGTACAAAATTGGCCTTCCTTGCTCTGATTGATTGGCCTTTACTATCGCTCTTACGGCCAAATATAGATTTCAGTTTCGCGGGTGGTAAACTTGATGATTATGTTCTCTGTTGGTTATTCGGGAAAAGCCCGGGCGCGATTTTGGTGGTTCTCCCGCTGGTGGTCGGCGGTATCTTCATCGGCTACCTGCTCAAAAAACGTGGTAGCCCCGCTCGTAAGCCTTCCGCGAATATGGGTTTTGTCGTGACGGTGTATTTTATACTGTTTTTTGTGGGATACACCTTTTATGACCCTGCCCATTGGTTTTTCCCCCGCTATCTCACCGGGCCCATTCTCCTGCTTACCATATTTATCCTGGCGAAACTTAACGGCATATTAACGCCGCCGTTTTCCCGCCTGCCGCGACCCGCCGCGACGAGCGCATGCACGGCGGGCCGCCCGATGCTGAAGGTGGGGGTTTATCTGCTGGTTTTTCTCAGTCTCGCCTGCCAGGTCCGCTTGCTTGCCTTGTATCGGGATCTTAAATTCGCCCATGCCGCGCCGGGGGGGTTCCTGCTGGCCTGGAACAAGCTGAGTCCTTATATCGACGAGCCGCGAAAAATCGGCGCCTTTCAGGCGGGGGTGTACTCTTACTTCGGTCAGCGCGATATCATTAATCTCGACGGCAAGGTTAATCCCGCTGCCTGCCGAGCTATCGCCGACAAGAACCTGCTTCGCTACATCAAAGAGGAAGAGATTGGCTATATCATCGATTGGCAGTGGGTTTTTTACTCTTTATGCCTTCGTCATATTAAAGACGACGATCTTGAACTCCAGAAAACCGGCGGGGGAAGCGACTGCTTTGGGGTATCAATCTACAAGTTAAGCTACCGCCAATGACATTTTTAATAATTGCGATAGCATATACGAAAAATAAAATCATGGTAAGCCTTCACTCAAGCCATGCTAGTGCACGGCGGGTAGCGACGAAGCAATCTCTTGGTTATAAAAATCTTGTTAATCTTGTTAATCATGTCTATAATTTCTTTTTATTTGCGTTATTTAGCGTTCATCCTATGAACCGGAGCCGTTCAAGCATTTTATTTCCCTTTTTCCATAATTATTTTATCTCGCAAATTTCAATCTAAAGCGTAACGACCCTGGGAAAGTAAAATGGATATTTTCACCAAA
>Ga0068714_10002131_pt1 | contig 26297 bp, 23 predicted proteins | sample MTBNYHSulfiMetaG_FD_62988 | JGI IMG/M metagenome (GOLD analysis project Ga0068714, IMG submission 62988) | Enrichment culture microbial communities from rom New York Harbor, USA that are MTBE-degrading - MTBE-NYH (New York Harbor Sulfidogenic)... | ecosystem: Environmental > Aquatic > Marine >... | reverse complement strand
TCCCCCGGAAGTGTACAAAGTCTGCGAGTCAGCAACCCATGAGCAACCCCGGCGCGTCCTCACCCCCGCACATCGCCTCGATCTCCATCACCGCCGCCCGTTTCCCCCAGGAGGACGTCTATCCCTTCAACCTCGAGGTTCTGCAGAAGACCCCGGCCATCACCCTGAGCTCTCCGGTCAGCTTCTTCGTCGGAGAGAACGGCTCCGGGAAATCCACTCTCCTCAAGGCAGTGGCCCGGCGCTGCGGCATCCACATCTGGAGCGGGATTCAGCGCACCCGGTATGCCCCCAACCCCTACGAGGAGCAGCTGTCCAGGTACCTGGATGTCGAGTGGCGGGACGGAAGGGTCCCGGGGTCCTTCTTTGCCGCCGAGATGTTCCGAAGCTTCTCCCAGCTGGTCGACGACTGGGCCTCATCCGATCCGGGGCTCCTCGCATACTTCGGCAACCGCTCCCTTCTGAGCCAGTCCCACGGGCAGGGGCACCTCGCCTTTTTTCGAAGCCGTTTTGCCCTCCGGGGGATCTACCTGCTGGACGAGCCGGAAAATGCCCTGTCCCCGCGAAGCCAGCTGGAGCTCCTCGACATTCTCCGTGGGGCGATGCACGCCGGGGACCGGCAGTTCCTGATCGCCACCCATTCGCCCATCCTGCTGTCCCTCGAATGCGCCCAGCTTCTCAGCTTCGACACGGTCCCGATAACCCCCACGCATTACCAGGATACCGAGCACTTCAAGGTCTACAAGGCCTTTTTTTCCCGACAGGACCACGAGCAGCGGGAACAACAGAAGCAGAAGGAATAACTCACGTTGTATGAATAAGTGCTCAGAGTGGGGCGCTGTGGGGCCTGGCCGCGGGGCGCACGGGGGCTTCCGCCGGAGCGCAGAGCTGCTGTGGCTGGTTTGCCCGTAAGTAGACAGAATATCTATTATACGAAGTAAAACATGCTCGGGCTCACTGACCCCGGAGGCCTGCTCTACTTCGGGGAGCTCACCTTGGAGAATATCGACAGGAGGACCGCCGCGGTGATGACCGAGGCGATGACGTTCACGGAGTTGAAGTCCGAGAGAAACTCGATGATGTGGGCGCCGAGCTGATCGATCAGACCGCCCAGGAACGAGCCCACCAGGCCCACGATGATCGCGCCCCAAAAGCGCCCGAGAAAGGGCTTTCGGAGAATGAAGGTGTAGAACACCGCACAGGCAAAGCCTATGGCGAAGTACGTGAGTCCGACGTTGAAGTAGTAGAACAGCATTGGGTTACCTCTGCCTTGGCTCAGGATTCGGGTTCGAAGTTGGTGACGTTGATGGCGCCCAGCCAAACCGGGCGGCTGAAGAGCTCGCGGTTGTTGATCACGTCCCTGCCGTAACTCACCACGTACAGGACCAGCTTGAGGGTCTGGTTCGAGGTGATGTCGTCCCAGATCGCCGGGGTGATGTCCCCGTCGGTTTGCTCGAACTCCGCGAAGCTCTTGAAGCGGTCCTGGAAGCCCAGATCCGTATAGTTAACCGCCCGACGGGTGTCCTGCTCGTCGACGCGCTCAACCAGGAGCGGCGTGCCGGAATCGGTGATGCGCGGATAGGGGGTCGAAGGGGACAGATCGCCGGAAAAGTCCACGGTGATCAGGACTTCCTTGGTCCGGTCCGCCAGAGCGATCTCGACCAGCGGCTTGGCCAGATTGCCCACCCGGTCCTCCGCGGCGTTGAGGCGCCGGATCTGGCGCCCCGCCAGGTCATCCTGACTCCCGATGGCCGCCACGTCTGCATTGATCGCGCTGTCATCGCCGAACTGGTAGACCTTGTAGTAGAGCTCGAACCCGAGGAAATCCGGTTCCCTGATCGGGTCGCCGTTGCTCGTGGTCTTCCTGAACTGGAAGTATCCGGGAACGGGCTCGAGCTTTTCCGGGCTCGACAGCAGGTCCGGGTACTGCTCGAGACCGCAGCCCCACATCGCAATGAGAATCGCAAAGGTCGCAGTGAGAATCGCCGCCGGTCGGTGCCCCCGCCGCAGAGCGTGCCCTACCCTTTCCGTTTGCCCGTCTCCTCCCGCGGCGCGGGCGGCTCCAGTCCGTCGATCACGTCCACCAGCTCGTAGATCAGCACCGGCTTGTTCTTGCCCTTCACGCGGATGTTGTCCAGCTCCCGGGCCACGACCCGGTCCTTGACCAGACCGTACGTGTACTCGCTGATGATGATGTTGGTCCCGTAGGTCTTGTTGGTGCCTTCCAGGCGGGCCCCGAGGTTCACGTTGTCCCCGGTCAGGGTGTAGTTCATACGGCCCAGGGACCCCATGTTACCTACCGTCATGATCCCGGAGTTGAGGCCGATCCCGATGTTGAGCTGCCGCTCCGGCGGCCACTCGGCGTTGAGCTCGCCCAGGACCTCCATCTGCCGGACCGCACACTTGCAGGCCAGGATTGCGTGCTCCTCCTGAGGCAGCGGGGCGCCCCAGAAGCACATGATCTCATCCCCCACGTACTTGTCCAGGGTGCCCCGGTAGTCGAGGATGACGTCGGTCATGGCGGTGAGATACAGGTTGAGGTGGTTCACGAGCTCCTGGGGGGTCATGCTCTCGGACAGGGTGGTGAAGCCGCGGATGTCCGAGAAGAAGACGGTCAGCTCCTTGTCCACCCCCCCCAGCTCCGGCGGGTTGGCCAGGATCTGGTCGACGACGGAGGGGCTCACGTACTTGCCGAACATGTCCCGGATACGGCGCTTGTCCTTCTCCTCGGTCATGATCCGGTAGACGATTACCGCCAGGAACGACAGCAGCACCCCGAAGGCCGGGGCCGAGAGCGTGATGATCCGGTGGTACAGGTCGAAGATCACCGTGACCGCGAAGAAGAACACCACGATCAGCGCCAGGGAGAGGACCAGGGACCAGACGGTCGGCAGTCGGGACGCCATGAAGGCCGTGAGCATGACCATGCCCAGCAGGATCAGGGCATTGCCCCACGGCGGGAGGTAGTACAGGAAGTTGTCCATCAGAATGGTGTTCAGGGCGTTCGCGTGGATCTCCACCCCGTACATCAGTCCGTAAGGGGTGGTCTTTTCGTCCTCCGCGATTCCCTTGGAGAAGGCTCCCACCATCAGGAGCTTGTTGCCCACGCCCATGGTCCTGGGCCAGCGTTCCGGGTCGGCAGGAGGTACCCTCGACGCATATCCCGAAAAGGAGCGCACCGGGAAGGTCTGGTGCCCCTGCGGCGAGGCGCTCGACGCGATCCCCATGAAGTTGACAAGCAGCTGTCCCCTGGCGTTGACCGGGATCAGTATCTCTTCCTTGACCCGGGTGACCGCCGGCTCGAGCTCGTTTCCGTCCGCATCCATGACCGCGGGCTTGACCACGAGCCTGTAGGGCTCCCAGCTCTGGGTCTCGGTGTTGTAGTGCTCGGGGGCCGGGATGCGGATGTGCTCGCCCAGTACGACCTCGATGTCGTCGAGGCCCTTGTTGAAGTACTCGAGGGCCAGGGCCAGGGTGATGGCGGGAACAAAGTCGTCCTTGTACTTCCTGACCACGTGGTAGTACAGGTCAGGCTCGCCGTCGTTGTTGGTATCCTCAGCCTTCATCGGGGCCCGCCGCTGCATGGTCCGGGTCAGATTCTCGATCACCGCCTCGGTCAAGGGGTACGGGACGTCCTGGAAGGCATTGTCCTCGTCGATCCAGGCCAAGCGGTAGAACTCGCCGCGCTCCCGCTCGGTCAGGCTGTCGGGCCGCAGGTCCTGTAGCGGGATCTCTTCCACGAACCGCGAGAGCCTCACCACCATCGGCTGCCGGCGGTACACCTGATCGGCATCCTCCACGAAGTTGGGATGACCGTACCCCCGGGCCGCCCGGGCATAGGGCTTCAGGGGCGGGTAGATCCCGTACAGGGCCTCGACCTGGGTCCAGTCCCCGATGATCCTGGTGATCTTGCCGTAGCGCTCGAACAGGATGTCCTGTCTGGCGAAGTACTCCGCCTCGGTGCCCGGCGGATTGGGGACCCGGGTCAGGATGGGTTCCAGCAGCACGCGGTCGTTCGCCTGGATGCTCTCGACCAGGAGGGCGTCGTGCTCCGGCTGGACGGGCTCCACGAAGAACACGTCCATGAAAAGGGCTCGTTCGCGCTCGTTCTGGTTCCTGATCTGGGTGAAGGTGTTGATCAGGTTGGCGTGGGTGTAGCGCGGAAAGGGCCAGCGGCCGAAGCTGTCCAGGCTCCGGTCGTCGATCCCGACGATCAGGATGTCCGGAGAAATCTTGGGGTTCCGCTGCTCGACGGTCACCCCTTCCTGCACGCGGCTCCTGCGGGCGGTGTTCTTGAGGCGGAAGTTGAAGTCCAAAACGTTCAGCTCGAGATTGTCGATCAGGACCGTCTGCGTGGAGACGACAAACACCGCCAGAAACACCACTGCCCCGATGATCAGACCGAAGTTCCTGGTCTGGAAGAAGCTAGAGGTCTTTCTGGCCATGCACAGCCCTCCTGCTCTCGGGATCCCGTCGGCCCGCCGCCGCCGGCGGGCCTGTTGCCGTCACTCGCGGACGATTCCTCGTCACTGGCGGGCTACTGGCCGGCTCCCGCTGCCCTGCCGTCGATCTCGAGGGCGATTATACGATTTCTCCCCAGCTTTGTCCAATTGCTCAGAGGGTGCTGCTCCTCGAGGCGGTTGTAGGCCTGCACCGCCGCCGGGAAGTTGCCCTCCTGCTCTTCCATCCGCCCTATGGCGAACAGGACCTCCGGGACCAGGAAACTGTCCTCGTATCCGTCGACCACCCGGCGGTAGGCGGATAGAGCCTCCTGAGGCGCGCCCAGGCGTTCGTAGCAGATCCCGGCGTTCATGAGGGCAAGAGGAGCCAGGTAGGATTTCGGGGCCCTGGAAGCCAGGGAGGCGAACGCCTGCGCGGCGGGTTCCCACTGTTCCAGCGCGTACTCCAGGCTGCCCTCGAGGAAGGCGGCCCGCTGAGCCGCGTACTGACGGGGATAGGACTTTCGGATGTCGGTGAGACGGGCACGGAGCTCTTCCTCGAGGCCCTGCCTGGCATCCGGATCCTGCTCTGACTGCCACTCCCGGTACAGCTCTTGAGCCTCCTCCGCCTGGATGGCGCTCCTTTGCCGGGCTCTTCGCTCCCACTCGCTCCAGCCGAAGTAGCCGATCACGAAGACCGCGAGCACGATCAGGGTGACCAGCAGCGGTATTCGGCTCCTCTGCAAGAATCGGGACAACTTGTCCGTTATGCGGGGCTTGGGCTCTTGTTCCCTCGTCGACATGGTGCTCTCCTTGTGTGTCTGCCTCTTGACGCGTACTTGGTGTTTCGGTTCAACGACCGATGCCCAGCTCCTTGATCAGCCTGGACAGGTACGTCCTCTGGATGCCCAAGAGTCGGGCGGACTTGGTCTGGTTCCACCGATTCGCGTCCAGTGTCTGCCGGATGTAGTGTTTCTTGAACACGTTCACAGCTTCCTTGAGAGGTTTGCCGGCTATCTCTTCCCGGTCGCCATCGGCGGCCTGGCTCAGCGCGAAGACCTCCGGGACGATGCGGTCGCCCTGGGTGATCACCACCGCCCGTTCGACGGCGTTTTCCAGCTCTCGGACGTTCCCGGGCCAGGTGAAGGACAGCAGAACGTCCATGGCCTCGGGTGTGAAACCCTGGATCTGTTTCTTGATTTCCCGGTTGAACTTCTTCAGGAAAAACTCCGCCAGGGTCGGAATGTCCTCCCTCCGCTCCCGAAGCGGAGGTATGTAGATCGGCAGGACGTTGAGCCTGTAGTACAGGTCGGGGCGAAAGCGCCCGGCGGAGACCTCCGCCTCGATGTCCTTGTTCGTGGCGGCGATGATTCGCACATCCACGTTGATCGGTTCGGTGCCGCCCACGGGCTCGAAGGTCCTGTGCTGGAGCACGCGCAGCAGCTTGACCTGCAACGGCAGCGGCAGGTCGCCGATCTCGTCGAGGAAGATCGTGCCGGTGTGCGCCAGCTCGAAGCGGCCGCGGCGGTCCCGCGTGGCGCCGGTGAACGCCCCTTTCACGTGCCCGAAGAGCTCGGACTCCAGGAGGTTCTCGGGCAGCGCCGCGCAGTTCACGCGGATCAGGGGGTTGTTCTTTCGCGGGCTTCGCAGGTGGATCTGCTCGGCGAACAGCTCCTTCCCTACCCCGCTCTCTCCCAGCAGGAGTACCGACGAATCCGTCTGGGCGGCCCGGGCGGCGATCTCGAGCTTGTCCTTGATCGCCTTGCTCTCTCCGATGAAGGTGTGATACCCCTTGTCGGTCTGCAGCTCGTCCTGCAGGAGATAGACTTCCTCCTGGACCTTCTGGAAGGACCGGGCGTTCTGGATGGCGATGGCCGCCTGGGTGGCGAAGATCTCCAGCCACCGGAGGTCTTCGTCGGTGAAGCTGGCCCCGTCGCGTTTGTTGATGATCTCGATGACCCCGACCCGGCGATCCTTGACCCGCATGGGTACCGCCAGGATGGAGTTCGTCGGAAAGCCGATCTTCTTGCTGATATCCGAAAAGAAACGGCGGTCGGAGCTCACGTCGTTGACGACGAGCGAGCGATTGTTGGCCGCCACCCAGCCGGCGATCCCCTCCCCCATGTTCAGCGAGAAGCGCTGGACCTCCGGGCCCTTGGTCCCCAGGGCGATCTCGAAGTACAGCTTGTTGTTTTCGGGGTTGATCAGCAGGAGGGAGGAAGCTTCCGCATCCATGAGGCGGGTCGCCGATTCGATGATGTTGCGCAAGAGCTCTTTGACGTCCGCGTACTCGGAGTTGATGAGGGCGTTGATCTCGATGAGCGTCTCGAACTTGTTCGGGTCGATGTCGGATTTCAGCATGGACGCCCGTGTACGACGCTACTCCTTGCTTTTTTCCTTGATCAGATCCGCAAGCGTCGTCTTTTCCTCTTCGGAGTCGTCGTGGATGTACTTGACCAGGGTTTCCTGCTGCTGCCGGTGCACGAGCTCGCGGATCGACAGGGCCAGTTTCTGCTTGGAAGGGTTGACTTCCGTTACGACGGCTTTGATGCGCTCTCCCTCCTTGTAGCGGGCCAGCGCGTCCTCGAGACTCTCGGTGGCGGGATCGAAGAGGTTGGACTTGTTGACCAGACCCTCGATGTCCCCCTGCACCTTCACGAACAGCCCGAAATCCGTTACGCCCGATATCTCCCCTTCGATCACGCTGCCCCTCGGGAAGGCCTTGGCCAGGGACCTCCATGGGTCTTCGGTAAGCTGCTTGACCCCGAGCTTGATCCGGTGGTTCTCCTTGTCGATGTCGATCACCATGACCTCGATCTCGTCGCCCACGTTGTACAGGGCCGACGGATGCTTGGGTTTCTTGGTCCACGACATGTCGTCGAGGTGCAGGAGCCCGTCGATGCCCTCCTCGATCTCCAGGAAGGCGCCGAAATTGGTCAGGTTCTTGACCGGACGCGTGAGGCGCATCCCCACGGGGAAGCGCGCGTCCAGGTCGTCCCAGGGATTGGGCAGCACCTGCTTCAGGCCCAGGGAGAGCTTGCCCGCCTGAATGTCGTACGACAGGATCTTGGTTTCGACCATGTCCCCGGGCTTGAGGATCTCCCGGGGGTGCCTGATCTTGCGCACCCACGAAAGCTCCGAGATGTGGGCGAGACCTTCGATGCCCTCCGCGATCTCGATGAAGGCGCCGAAGTCCGTGAGCTTGGTGACCCTCCCCTTGACCACGTCGCCGGCGCCGTAGTGGTCCTCGAAGTGTGTCCAGGGATCCTCGGTGAAGTGCTTGAGGCTGAGGTTGATCTTCCTCTCTTCCGGATCCATCCGGATCACCTTGACCTCGAGGGTGTCGCCCAGTGAGACGATGTCCTTGGGCGAGTTGATGTGGCCCCAGCTCATGTCGTTGATGTGCAGCAGGCCGTCGAACCCCCCCAGGTCGATGAAGGCCCCGAAGGACGTGAAGGTCTTGACCTTTCCCTCCACCACGTCGCCGATGGAGGTGTTGGCGAAGAACTCCTCCCGGCGCTTCTGGTGCTCGGTTTCCAGCCAGTCCCTGCGGTTGACCACCACGTTGACCTTGCTGTGGTGGTACAGCCGCTCCACGTAGAAGCTGCTATCCAATCCCAGGTACTCCGCCGGGTCGCCCACCCGGAAGGTGTCGGTCTTGGACAGCGGCAGGAAGGCGGTCAGCTCGTTGCCCAGGTCGACTTCGAACCCCCCCTTGATCTTCCTCACGATTCGCCCGGGCACGGGCTCATGCTGGTCGAAGGCGATCCTGAGGTTCTTCCAGAACATCTTCTCGTCGGCCTTTTTCTTGGAGACCACCACGTCCCCGCCCCGGCTTTCCTTGCTCAGGAGGATGACGTAGACCGTTTCGCCGATGCTGGGGGTTTGAGAAAACTCTGCGACCGGGATCTTGCCTTCGGACTTCAGCCCGACATCGACATAGATGTAATCGTTGTCGGTCTCCACGACCTGCCCGGGCACCATCTGGCCCTCCTCGACCTGGGCCAGGGACTGCATATACTCTTCTTCGAGGCGCTGCTCGTTCAATTCCTCGCTGTTGCGACTTGCCCTGTCTGCGTCCATATGCTTACGCTCAACTCCCGAAAGCGTTTGACTTTTTGCGGATTTCACGCACTACTCTGTCACAAACTTGATCTATGGTCAAGTCCGACGTGTCGATGTACACGGCCCCCGGGGCCACGGCGAGCCTGCCCACGGGCTTGCTTCGATCCAGCTCGTCCCGGGCCTGCAGGCCCCGGCGCAGGTCCTCCGGGCTGAGGCTGCTGACCCCCTGCTCGAAGCGCCGGCGGGCGCGGGCTTCCAGGTTCGCGTCCAGATATATCTTGAGCTCGGCATCCGGGAACACCACGGTCCCGATATCCCGGCCTTCCACCACCATGTCCTTTCCGCCCGCCAGCTGCCGCAGCTTCTCGGTCACGATGGCGCGCACCTCGGGTATCCGCGAGTGGATCGGCGACCAGTGGTCGATCAGGTCGTTCTGGAGGCCCGCCGCCGGGGTGCGGTTCACCCAGAGAGCCCCATCGCGGATCGAGAACTCGCAGGAAGAAGCGACCTCGATCACCGCGGCCTGATCCCGCGGGTCCCGTCCGGACTCGAGCACGGCCTTGGAGACGGCCCGGTAGAACTGCCCAGAGTTGAGGTACAGGAAACCGGCCCGCCGCGCCGCCAGGGCGCTGACCGTGCTCTTTCCCGCCCCCGCCGGGCCGTCGATGCAGACGATCATGCGCTGGCCCCGCGCTGCATGAACCAGCGGACGTCCTTCCGGGACAGCGGCACGTAGCCGCCCGAGGGGATGCCCTGCACGTGCACACAGCCGATGCGAACCCGGTGAATGCGCCGGATCCGCACCCCGAGGGCGGTCAGGACCCTGCGAATCTCCCGGTTTTTCCCTTCAACCAGGGTGAGGACCACCTTGCGCGGGGTCTTGTAGAGGTAGCGGCTCAGCCGGTACCTCTCCCCGCCTACCTCGATGCCCCGCTGGTAGCTCCGTAGGCCCTCTTCCGGGACCGGGTTCTGCGCCTCGACGACGTAGTCCTTCTCGATCCCCGCCGAGGGGTGCGCCACGATGCGACTGAAGGCTCCATCGTTCGTGTAGAAAATGAGCCCGCTGGACTGGTAATCCAGCCGCCCCACGTGGAAGGTCCGTTCGGGCACGTCCGTCAGAAGGTCCCGCACCAGCGGCCGCCCCTGGGGGTCGCTGTTCGCGCAGAGCATGCCGGGGGGCTTGTTGACCGCCAGGTACACCTTCGTCGTCTCCGGCACGACGGGCTTTCGGTCCAGGGCAACGCGGTCCCCCGGGCGGACCTTGGCCCCGAGCTCGGCCACCGTTCCGTTGACGGTGACTCTCCCCTCACGGATGTACTGCTCGCAGTGGCGCCGCGAGCCCAGGCCGCAGCGGGCAAGGTAGACCTGTACGCGAAGGGGTTCACTCACCTTCTTCGAACTTCTCCCTGTCCAATTCGTCCATCTTGGGCAGCTCTGCGATACTGGACAGACGGAACATCTTCAGGAACTCCTTGGTCGTGCCGTATTGCGTCGGCTTCCCGGGGGCGTCGCGCTTTCCGACCTCCCGGATGACCTCCCGGGAGAGGAGGAGCTTGATCATGCCGTCCGCCGAAACCCCGCGGATGGCCTCGATTTCCTGGCGCGTAATCGGCTGGGAATACGCGATGATCGACAGGGTTTCCAGAGCAGCGCGGGAAAGTTTGGCCTCGTTGCGCCTGCCGTAGCGCGTCTTGAGGGTTTCCCAGTACGCCTCCCGGGGGCTGAAGGTGTACCCGCCCGCCAGTTCCACCAGCTCCAGCCCGTGGGGCGAAGTCGCGTACTCCTCGCGCAGCCGGGCCAGCGCGTCCACCACCTCCCGGCGCCCCAGCCCCGTGACCCGCATCAGGGAGCCGATATCCAGAGGCTCGTTCTCCAGGAACAACACGCACTCCACGAGACCGACCTGTAAGTCAACCTGCATCCTGCTCAACTCCCGCTGCGCGCCTTTATGAGTATGTCTCCGAAGAGCTTGTTCTGGAAAACCGCGATGGTCGAACGTTTGACCAGCTCCAACACGGCCAGAAAGCTGCAGACCACCTCGATGATCGAGCTGCGCTTCACCAGGAGGTCCGTGAAGTAGAACTCGCCTTTGGACCCGAGGTACTCGTGGATCAGCGTGATCTTCTCGTTGACCGTGACCTCCTCGTACAGGTCGATCACCCGTTCGGGAGTCAGGGTAGCGATCATAGAGGAGAAAGTCCTCAGGAGATCCCACACCGAGGCCTTTTCCCAGATCTCCTCGTCCTCGAAGGGCAGGATCTTCTGGGTCTTCTTGCGCTCGAGGGACCATTCGGCCTCTTCTTCCTTCGCCTCCATGAGCTCGCTCAAACGCCGGTACTTCTGGTACTCGATGAGCTTCTCGACCAGGTCCTTGCGAGGATCCTCGTACTCGTCCTCGAGCCCGAGCTCAACGGGCAGGAGCATCTTGGACTTGATCAACAGGAGCGTCGCCGCCATCCCGTAGAAATCGGTGAGGTTGTCCAGGTCCACCCGGGTTGCGAAGCCAAGGTACTCCAGGTACTGCTCCGTGATCAGGGCGATGGGGATGTCGTAGATGTTGATTTCCGCCTTCCGGATCAGGAACAGCAACAGATCGAGGGGACCTTCGAAGCTCGCCACCTTGAAGGTCTGCTTGTCCGCGGCGGCAGTGTTGGGGTTTTCCGTGCTCATGGTCGATCGGGCGCGTCTTGAGTATATTGCCACGGGCCGAGGATGTAAACGCCCTGGTCTTCGAGCTCCGACAACCTGTCGGCGAGGGCCCTTCCGGTCCGGGGGTCCCGGATGTTCGGGGCGAGCTCCAGCAGCGGTATCAGCACGAATTGGCGTTCGTGCATCAGGGGGTGAGGTATCCGAAGCTGCTGCGAATCCACGATATCCGCGTTATACAGCAGAATGTCGAGATCGATGACCCGAGGGCCCTTGGCCCGGGTCTTCTCCCTGGTACGACCCATGGCGTCCTCGATGCCCCGGCACCCTCGCAGGAGCTCTTCGGGGGTAAGGCCGGTCGTGCCGGACAGAGCGATGTTGAGAAACCGCGGCTGATCGGTGACGTACATGGGCCTGGTCTCGTACACGGAGGAGACACGGATGCTCTTCAGAAAGTCGCCGAGACGGGTCACCGCCTCCCTCAGGTTCTCCAGGCGGTTTCCCACGTTGCTTCCTATGGAGAGGTAGACCTGTACACCCCCGTGCGAGCCCGTGGAAGAGTGCGCGCCGCGGGGCCCGGTAGAGCTCAGGTTGCCGACCGTCCTGACGGGGCGGGGCCCGCTTTGCCCGCCGCTGCGGCCTGGGGAGTTTCCGGCGCGGCTTCGGGAGCTCCCGCGGGAGAGGCTTCCGGTGCCGGGGCAGGCGCGGCCGTCTCGAACAGGATGGCTCTCAGCTTCTTGTCCACCGCAGCGTATACGTCCGGGTTGGACTCCAGGAAGGCCTTCACGTTTTCCCTGCCCTGCCCGATCCGTTCCTCGCCGTGGGAATACCAGCTCCCGCTCTTGGAGATGAGATTGTACTCGACCGCGGCATCCAGGAGGCTCCCGACCGCCGAGATTCCCTTCCCGAAGATGATCTCCATCTCCACCCGCTTGAACGGGGGCGCCACCTTGTTCTTGACCACCTTGACGCGGACCTTGTTGCCGATGGCCTCGTTGGCCCCTTCGGAGATCGTCTCGATCTTACGTACTTCCAGCCGGACAGAAGAGTAGAACTTGAGTGCGTTGCCGCCGGTGGTCGTTTCGGGGTTTCCGAACATCACGCCGATCTTCATGCGAATCTGGTTGATGAAGACCAGGCAGGTCTTGGACTTGGATATGATCGCAGTGAGCTTGCGCAGAGCCTGACTCATGAGCCGGGCCTGAAGCCCCATGTGGGAATCCCCCATGTCGCCCTCGATCTCCGCCCGGGGGGTCAGGGCCGCTACCGAGTCCACGACGATGACGTCCACGGCCCCCGAGCGGATCAGAGACTCGACGATCTCGAGTGCCTGCTCGCCGTTGTCCGGCTGGGAGACCCACAACTCATCGGTGTTGACCCCCAGATTCTTGGCATACACCGGATCCAGGGCATGCTCGGCGTCGATGAAGGCCGCGATGCCGCCCTGTTTCTGCGCCTCGGCGATCGCATGCAGAGCCAGGGTGGTTTTCCCCGAGGACTCCGGCCCGTAGATCTCGACGATGCGCCCCCGAGGATAGCCGCCGACCCCCAGGGCTGCGTCCAGCAGGATCGAGCCCGTCGAAATCGCGGGCACCCGCACCGCCGCTGAACCTTCCCCGAGCTTCATGATCGAGCCCTTGCCAAACTGCTTTTCGATCTGCAGGCGGGCCGCTTCTAGGGCCTTGGCCTTTGCCTCGGAGACCTCACTGCTCTTGTCCATGGGGCATTCCTCTATAGAATCTCTTGGGGTTGTCTATGCCTGTAGTAACGGCTCGAAAGCCCTTCGTGCTTCAATCAGGCTCATCATACCGGTGTCAATGGGGACCGTCAAGCCGAACCGCGGGACTGCGCACTGGTCTCCGGCGGCCGTCCTTCCGATAATCAGGAAGAGCGCACTCCCTATGAGCCACCTGATGCGGACGACCGCGATCCTGACCGTATTGCTGCTGCCCCTTCCGGGCCTGTACCCGCAGGAGCTGGCAGCCTGGATTCCATCCACCGATCGAACCTCCAACCCGGTGATCGGGGAGATCCTGGTCTCGTCCTGCTTCGAGGACCGCCTGCAGGCCGCGGAGGGGTTGGGACTCCGCGAGGACCCCTACGTCGCAGATCTGATCGGACTTCTGCTGGGGCGGCTCCACGGACCGGGACGCCACGCGGAGGAGCTGGTTCTGACGGTCCTGCTCGCCTCGGTGTTCCCCCGGTCGCTGGCTCCGGAGGAGGTTCGCCGGCGGATCGAGGTCAATCTCCCGGTCCTCCAGCTGCTGCCGGCCCTTCTCCCGGAGATCGGGGCCCCGCTGGCCCGGGAAACCTACCGGCTGTTGAGCCATGCCCAGGACGGGAGTCTCCGGGCAGCCCTGGCGGCCGAAGGACGGAGGCTGGGTGAAGCGCTGAAGAGCAGAGACGGCTGTTCGAACGTAGAGCAGGCGGACCGGCTGATGGCCTATCTGGGAGCCGTCGAGCGGGTCGGTGACCCCGACCTGGCCGGCGGCGTGGTGGCGGTGCTCGAGACCACCCGTACCCGGGAGGTCGGTCAGAAGGCGAGGCGTGTGCTGGAGACGCTTCTCTCCGCGGCGGCCGCCGGGCCCCGGGTGGATGCGCAGGATCCCGGGGTCAAAACAGACGCCGGGAATCCAGGAGGATGGTCACCGGCCCGTCGTTGACGTAGCTGACCTCCATTCTGGCGGCAAACTCCCCGCTCTGCACGTTGAGCCCCGAGCGGCGAAGCCGCTCCATGAACTGCTCGTACATCCCCCGTGCTACCTCCGGGTGCGCCGCGCCGGTATAGGATGGACGCCGCCCGGCCCGGGCGTCGCCGTAGAGCGTGAACTGGGACACCACGAGCACGGACCGGTGGGACTCCAGGACCGAGCGGTTCATCTTGTCCTGCTCGTCCGGAAAGATGCGCAGATTGGCGACCTTCTCGGCCAGATACTCGAGGTCCTTGTCCGTGTCCTCGCGCCCCACCCCGAGGTACACGAGCAGGCCCGCGGAAATGCGTCCCCGCTCGACACCGGCCACCGAGACCGCACAGTCCCGGACTCTCTGCACGACCGCTCTCATCGTACCCGGTACAGCCGGTGCAGGCTGATCCCCTCGAGCGCAATCCGAAAGTCGCTGGCCCTCACCCGTCCCAGCACCTCCACCGCGTAGCCGTCCTCCAGATCGGCGGCAAAGCCCAGGAGCACGGGCACGACGGCCTCCAGCTCCCTTTGGTCTTCGTAGCCAACCAGCAGGTCGAAGCGGATTTCCTGCTCCCCGATGCGGACGTTGGCGATCTTGCCCCGCCAGACCACGAAGCAGTCCTGGTACAACGGGGGGTTTTCGGACACTTCCCGGAAGGCGAAAGGATCCCGGATCGTCGTGAAGTCGGGTGTGCCCGCGAAGGTCTTCAGGAGCCTGGCCTTCTCCTTGACGTACACCGAAGCGTTGGAGAGCAGGATTCGGTTGAGCTCCCGGATGGCCAGATTGTCCCGGTAGTCCAGCAGGTGCTTCTTGGCCAGAGCGAAGGCCCGCTCGACTTCCTGCTCCGTCAGCATGAACCTCGCCTGCTCCGCGCCCATGGCCACCGAGGGGCGCGAATCGGTGAGCACTACCTCGGCGATCCCGGGGCGCGGCGGCCTCCTGGGCTCCAGACGCGGGAGGACCACGAAGTAACCTGCCGCGAGCAGCGCCCCGACCGCCACGATCACCAGCGGAATCACGATAGTCCGGGGGGCTGTGGGAAGAGCAGGCAGCAAACCGCCGAGAATCCTCCCGTCCTGGAGGTCCGGGTAGCGCTCAGCCGCGGACGCCTGCCGGAGCAGGTTGAGTCCCCGCAGGGCGGCACGATTTCCAGGCTGCAAGTCGATTACCCTGAGCCACAGGGACAGTGCCTTGTCGCTCTCCCCGCGCTTCAGGTGTACGGCGGCGAGAGACACGAGCACCTCAGGATCCTCCGGGCGCAGCTGGTCGGCCCTGCGGAGGTACGATTCGGCGCCTCCGAAGTCTCCTGTGCGCAGGCAGGCAAGAGCCAGCAGCCGGTAGAACCTGGCGTTCTCGCGAAAGCGGAAAATCTGGCTTTCCAGCAGGCGTATGACCTGAGAGTACTTGCGCTTGCGATAGAGCTGTGCAGCCCGCTCAATTACACCTTTAGGCATTCTGATCGGTTGGACGGCGGCATCGACCGGGCGTTTCTCACCATCCCGGCGGCGTCTGCTAATGATCCTGCAGATACGGCTCCGACCTGCTCTTTATACCAGATAGCGCCTGCTGGATCAATTGAATGTCCTCGTCGGTGAGTGGCTGTCCCGAGCTCAGCTTGGCGTCGATCTCCTGGAGCAGGTCGTTGAGGCGCTGCAGAGCGGACCGGATGTCTGCGAGCCCGGCGCCGTCGGACTGCGCGCCGGGGACCCCCGGAGACGCTCCGTCTGCGGTCCGTGCGGGCTTCGCGGAGGTTTCCCCCGCAGCATAACCAGCGGGGGTGTAGTTCCCGAGAACGGAGACGATGCTTCGACTCTCCCCGGGAGCCACGGGCAGGGGCTCGTAGTAGTGACACACGGCGGAGTCGTTGATCGAGTATGGCAGAAGGTTGAAGCTGCGGCCGATGGAGGTGTCGTAGGACCACGAGACCTGGTTCAACCGCTTCCAGTTGGCGAAAATGATGGTGTCCGGGGGGGTAATCCCGGCTCCCGAGGTCAGGCGCTGGAAGGCGACCCCTTCGCCTGCCTTGCCCGCGGAGACCCACCAGGCCGGCATCCGGTCCCGGGTCAGCGTCGACTCGGCTGTGACATCCCCGCCGGGCTGGGTCCGGAAATGGGCCCCCTGGTCCTCTCCGAGGTAGGTGTCCAGGCAGTCCCTGACGCCCACGGATACCGCCGAGGCACCCAGATTGGTCAAGGTCAGCTCTATCCTGACTCCGGTGGCGGAGCGGGCTCCGACGGGGGAGAGGAAGGTGAACTCCTGGGTTATCCGCAGGGTCCTGGACTCCCACTGCAAACGCGCTCCCTGGGGGGTCCGGCTCACGGCGGTCTCCCGAAACTCGCCCCCTTCGCCGAGGCGATGAATCCGGCCGTCCACGACCACGGATAACCAGGAGGTGCGGGGATCCCGGTCCACGAACAGGGGTACGTACTGCGGCTGTTCGTCCGCTTTGAGGATGTAGAGGGAATACCTCCCGGAGCCTTCGTGCAGAACCAGGCGCACCCTCCCGGATTCCACCTCCAGGGCACCAACGCCGCCGGAGGACGCCGTCAGCAGCAGAAGTACGGCGACCAGGGTGGCTATCGGTCTGGCCGGTTTCATTCCGGACTTTCCATCGCTCCCGCAAGGGCCTGAAGCAGGGCTTCCTTGACCGCCAGGGCGTCGGCCTTGGCCTGGAGGAGCTCCCGGCGTCTTTCCAGGTCCTCGAACACGGAGGCACCGGTGGAGTCCTGGGTGCCCTCGACGGAAAGCTGCGCCTCCAGCACGGTGATGCGCTGCCGCAGGCGCTCGTTTTCGCTTCTCAGTGCCGCGACCTCGCTGCCGGCTGCGCCCTGGGCGGCCTGTCCGGCAGCCGAGAGCCGGCGCTGGTAGACGGCGACCGCCTGCTCGTACGCCTTCTCCCGGCGCTCGAACTCCTCGGTCACCCGGAGGGTTTCCTCGTGGCTCCACTTGAGGAGCTTCATGAGCTCGTTTTCCCGCTTCTTGAACTCGATCAGGCTCAAGCGGTATTCCGCATCGGATACTTTGAAGCTCCGAGGATACTCTTCGAGGACCCGTGCGAAAACCCGTGCCGCCTCATCCAGCCGGCCGAGGGAGTACAGCGATTCGCCGATCCAGTACAGCGCGTTTGCCACCAGGTCGTGATCCGGGTATCGCTCCAGGAACTGATCAAACAGCAGGATGGCGTTTTCGGGCTCGCCCTGCAGCAGGAGCAGTCGCCCCTTCTGGTACAGGGCTTCGGAATGAAGGCGGTGAGCCGGGTAGGAGCTCAAGAAGAACTCGAGGTTGCGGGCCGCTTCGTCGTACATGCTCAGGGCCATGTAGGAGCGGACGACCCAGTAGTAGGCCTCCGCCTTGACCGGGGACTCCGCCGCGCCGTCGCCGTCGAAGATGATTCCTCGGAAGCTGGAAACCGCCTGCTGGTACTGCCCCTCCCGGAAGTGGCCCAGTCCCTCCTGCAGGCGGGCTTCACCGCTCTGTGCCGGGAGCGCCGGGGGAAGGGACATTCCGATGGCCAGGAATCCAGCGAGAAGAAGGAGAGCAGTGGCTGCTTTGCTGCGCATGGGTCCGCGTACCCCTTTCTTACTCTTCGACCCCCGAAAAACCAAACTGTACGGAAAAATCAGGACGGTTCAGGCCTGCTCTCCCGGCTGTTCTGGAGCCAGCGAATCTCCTCGGCCGGGTCCTCGGCGTTGAACACCGCGGAGCCCACGACCAGCACGTCCGCTCCTGCAGCGACCGCCTCCCGGCAGGTCTGCCGGTTTATCCCGCCGTCGACCTGGATCAGGTAGTCGTAGCCGTGCTCCCTGCGCATCGTATCCAGGCGCCGCACCTTGTCCAGTGCCCTGGGGATGAGCTCCTGCCCCCCGAAGCCCGGGTTGACGGTCATCACCAGAATCAGGTCAACGTCGCAGAGGATCTCCGAGAGAGCCTCCGCCGGGGTCGACGGCACGATGGAAATCCCCGCCTTCTTGCCGAGACGGCGAATCGTGGACAGGGCCCGATGGACGTGAACGATGCTTTCATAGTGGATGGTGATGCCGTCGGCACCGGCCTCCGCGAAGCGTTCGATGTGCTGGTCGGGATGAACGATCATGAGGTGGGCGTCGAAGAACTTGCGGGAGTGGGGCCGCAGCGCCGCTACCATCTGTGGTCCGAAGGTGATGTTGGGTACGAAACAGCCGTCCATGATGTCCAGGTGAACCCAGTCACCCTGCCCGTCCTCAATGACCCGTACACCATCGGCCAGATGGCCGAAATCGGCGGACAGGATCGAGGGAGCGACGAGGACCTGTTTCTGACGCATGAGGCGATCATAGCAGAAGCGGTCCCTCCGGTTCAATCCTGCTGGGCGAGCGACGTATTCCGCCGTGGGGCTCGCGCCGGTGCAAGTGCTTCGAGGGACGTTAATTGACTAAACCTCGCGGATTGATATAATGAAAGGGCGAGAAGCTGAAGCGGCCCCCAAGGTGAGGAACCCCTACTTTCCGCCGGTTTTTCAGTTGATGAGCGAAAAGCAGCTGACGTTCAGGGAAAATGACATCGCCCAGATCCTCAACAGGGTGTATCTCAGCTTCAAGGAAGGGGGCTTCGACGAAGCCATCGTGCTCCTGGAGAAGGCCCTGGGGATCGACTTCGAGTACCAGGACGTCACCAACGCCCTCAAGTGCGCGAATTTCTGGAGCGAGCGCCTCGAGCGGGTGGCAGCGATCGCCGGAGACTACGAGAAAGGCGAATACTACTTGACCCAGTGGAAGGTCTTTGGCGGCTTCGTTTCCCGAATGGAAAACCTCTCGGAGCGATGCCTGTTCACCCTCAAGTACTTCGTCTTCGGTCGCGCCCTCGAGCACTACCTGGCCTTGTACAACGAGACGGACATGAGCGACCCCGGGATCCTGTTTCGCATCGGCCGGTGCCACAAGTCCCGGGGAAGCTACGAGAACGCGCTCCGCTTTCTCGAGATGGCCAGCCAGATCAAGCGGGACGACGCGGCGATCCTGGCGGAACTGGCGGACTGCTACTCCCTGGTCAACGAGAGTCGGGCCGCCAAGGTGTTTTTCCGGGAGGCCTTCTTTCTGGATCCGCAGGACATCGAGCTTTCGTACCTCGAGGCGCCGATGATCCAGCGGCTGGCTGCGAGCCTCCGCGAACGCTTCGGTGAGGCGGACGTCCGGGAATGGATTCCCATATACGCCGCCGTCTACGGATTGTTCAACGTCAAGCGCGAGCTGCGCCCGCTGGAGCTGGGAAAGCTCAAGCAGGCGATCCATCAGCTGGAACGAGAAGTGCAGGAGGGGTCCGAAGCGCGGGTTCCCCGGCTGATCAATCACTACTTGTGGCTGATCGACCACTTTCTCTCATCCGGCGAACAGCGGTCGAAGGTCGAGGAAGTCCTGAAGAGGATTCAGGAGCTGGATCCCGACGTATTCAACGAGTACACGAACTAAAATCGGTGTAGACAATAGGAGTACTGAAATTGACCGAAACCCTAACCAAACAGGTGAGTGAGCTTCTCAACGAGGAAAAATGGACGCGGGCCACCCTGAACAGCTACAGCATCAACAACTTCGTGGAGCTCGACGAGATCATCCGGGAGACCCGCAAGGCGGGCAAGGATGACGAGGTGCTGGAGCTGTGCGAGGAGCATCTGCGCCACACCCGCAACAGCATCATAGGGCTCTACCTTTCGGGGATCATTTCCCTGGGCAAGCAGCTGGTGGACGATTCCAACCTGATCGCCCTCGTCAACATCTTCATGGACAATCACAAGTGGAACATCGTCGAGTACCTGTGCAACCGCATGCTCGAGTACGGAGAAAACAAGTTCGCCCTGAAGACCCTCGCCGAGGTGTTCGAGAACGAGAACGAGCAGGACCAGAAGTACGGCGTCTGGGAGCGGTACATCAAGGTCGATTACGAGGAGGCCGAGATCGTCAAGCTCCTGGCCGAGAAGAAGGAGCAGGACGGGGAGGTCGAAAGCGCCATCGAGTACTACAAGAAGGCGCTGCACCGGTTCATCAACAAGAAGATGTTCGCCAACGTCAAGGACGTCTGGGAGAAGATCATAGAGTTTGCCCCGGAGGACATCGAGTTCTTCTTTTCGATCGAGCGCAAGATCGTCAAAGTGCTCAGCGGCGAGCGCGCCGCGCAGCTTCTCAGCTACCTGGTGCCCCATTTCCGGGATGCTGAAGAGTGGGACACGGCGATCGAGATACTCAAGCGGGTGTTGACGTACGAATCGAAGAACTCTGAAGCCCGCAAGGAGATCGTGGAGTGCTTCCGGCAGAAGTACCAGGGCCACAGCCAGCTGGAGGAATACCTGCGGATTTCCAACCTCAACCAGAGCTGGCGCAACGTGCACGACGCAATCGCGGATTTCGAGAAGCACATCTCCTTCGACGTTGGCAACCACGTGTACCACTCCAGCTGGAAGATCGGGAAGATCGTCGACATCACGAACGACGGCATCGTGATCGATTTCGCTTCGAAACCCGGACACCGAATGAGTCTCAAGATGGCGGTCAGCGCCCTCAAGATCCTGAGTTCCGAGCACATCTGGGTGCTCATTCACACCACGCCCAAGGAGCAGCTCAGGCAGCGGGTCAAGGAGGATCCGGTTTGGGCGCTGAGAACCGTCATCAAGAGCTTCGACAACCAGGCGGACATGAAGATGATCAAGGAGCAGCTGGTCCCGAAGGTCCTGTCCGCCGGTGAGTGGCCCAAGTGGAGCACGGAGGCGCGCAGGATCCTGAAAACCGACCCCGCCTTCGGGAATGTTCCCGAGAAGCTGGATCGCTACACGGTGAGGGACAAGCCCATCTCCCTCGAAGAGAAGATCTTCAACAGGTTCAAAGCCGAGAAGAACTTTTTCGATCGCGTCCAGACCGTTCGCGAGTTCCTCGAGCACGAGGAGCCGGATTCGGACTTCTTCGCGGAGATATTCGCCTACTTCACGGGATTCGCGAAGGCCTACTCCACGGTCACGGAGCAGACCGTTTCCAGCTTCCTGCTGGTCCAGGAGATCGTGAACGTGTACCCGTACCTGAACCCTGGACTCGAGTACTCCTTCGCAGACCTGCTGGCCCAGGTCGACGACGTCGAGGGCTTGTTCAATCGAATCGCGGACAATGACCTCAAGAAGAGCTTTCTGGTCCAGCTCAAGGCCCATGACAGGCAGTGGCCGTCGATCTACGCCCGCCTGTTCCTGAGTTACAACAGCAAGTTCATCATCGACGAGCTGGTGCGGGAAAAGGAAACGGAGGCCCTCAAGGGTCTGCTCGACCAGATCGTGACCCGTTCCCGGGAGTACCGGGACGCGTTCGTCTGGGTCGCACGCAACCTTCTGGACGAGCCCTGGTTCCAGGACATGGAGCTGCGGCTGGAGAAGATCCTGATCGGGATGATCCACCTGCTGGATATCACCTTCCGGGAGATCAACGACAAGCGCGACGTCAGCCGCAACCGCAAGATCAACAAGCAGATCCAGGATTTCCTGTTCCGGGAGCAGCGGCTGCTCGGGTACATCTTGGCCACCGGCGAAGAGTCGATCCGGCGGCTGTACACCCTGATCGACGAGGTCAAGGAGCTCGATCCGTCGATCAAGATAGGTCTCAAGCAGCAGATCAAGGATCGGTTCCCGACGTACCAGTTCAAGGGGGATCAGGAAAAGGAAACCGTGAGCCTGGGTCTGCTCGTCACTCGCAAGAGCTACGAGGACAAGCAGCGGGAGCTCCGCAACATCCTCGAGACGGAGATCCCGCACAATTCCCAGGAGATCGGCCAGGCCATGTCCAAGGGCGACCTGCGGGAGAATGCCGAGTACAAGGCGGCACTGGAGAGGCAGGAGATGCTCAAGTCGGCGGCCTCCCGGATACAGGAGGAGCTTCAGAGGGCGCAAATCTTCGACTCGTCCCAGGTGGTGACGGACCAGATCTCCTACGGCACGCGGGTCAGCCTGGAGAATCTCGAGACTCAGGCGCCCGAAGTGTACACCATTCTGGGTCCCTGGGAGTCCAATCCCGCCAGGAACATCATCTCCTACCGGTCCCCCCTCGGGGCCGAGCTCATGAACCACAAGGTGGGCCAGGAGCTGGAGTTCAGCGTCGGGGAAAAGCGCTTCAGATACCGGGTCGCGGAAATCGCCAAAGCCGACGTGGATTGACGGATCATGAATACACGACGCCTCGCCCTGCTGTTGTCGATTCTCCTGCTCGTTGCCGTTTCAGCCCTTCCCGCGGGAATCGACCTCGTGGTCATGGTCGATACGTCGGCCAGCATGTTTCCGGTATTCGACGACCTGGTCAATTATCTGCTCCGGGACATCCTCGAGAATCGCCTGCGCGAAGGTGACAGCTTCCATCTGCTGAGTTTCGCCGGCTCCACGGAGAAGGAGTTGTCCGAGAGCATCGAGGCCACTTCGGACTTGGCCGCGATCATCGCGCGAATCCTCCTCCTCAAGCCCCTTGGGAGCCACACCGACCTGATCGGGGCGCTGGAGACGCTCTACGAGTACGTTCGCGCGCTCCCGGAGGACAACAGCAAGCTCGTTCTGATCCTGACCGACGGGATTCACGACCCGCCCCCCGGAAGCCCCAACCGGGTCGGATCCGAGGAAGCGCTGGCGCGCCTGCTGGCGAACACGGAGCGGATCCGCCGGGAGGGATGGGAGGTCCGGATTCTCCGCACTGGCGAAGACGCCACGCTCCGCGAGGGCGAAGAGGCCACGCTCCGCGAGGGCGAAGACGCCTGGCTTCCGAGCCAGGGCCAAGAGGCCACGCTCCGCGAGGGCCAAGAGGCCACGCTTCCGAGCCAGGGCGAAGAGGCCCCCGCAGCGGCCGAGGACCGCGAGGTCGAGGCAGCGGCTCAAGCCCCCGGCGGCGAGCCCGGTGCCCAGGATCTCCTCGAAGAGCTGGCCGAGGGACTGTCCACCGAGGTCGTGGAAATGGAGGAACCGGCGAGTTCCGCCTCGGGCATGCTTTCGGGAAGACTGACCGGCTTCGCCACCCTCAGCTTTCCCGGCGACCTCGGCGCGGTCTCCCGGCGGGTCCAGGTTCCCTTCGCAGTGACCAGTTTCTCCGACCAGCCGCTGGATCTCACCCTCGCGGCCGTCACCTACGGGGAGCGCAATCTCCTGGCGGCCCCTGCGAGGGTGCGGGTGTCCCCACAGGCAAGCGGGCAGCTGGATGCCTCCCTGCGCCTGCCCCCCGGTCTGTCCCCGGGGCCGCAACGGCTGCCGGTCGTCCTGAGCTTCTCGGATCCCGAGGTGCGGATTTCGCCCCTGCGGGGGGAGCTGCTGTTCACCTATCTTCCCTCCGCCGCCCGCGGCTCATGGCTCCGGGGCTTCCTCTCGGCGTACTGGCTCTACGTCGTGATAGCCGCGGTCGTGGCCGCCCTCGTGGTCTTTCTCGTGCTGTTCCTGCGCAACCGCATGGCCGATGCCTCCTTTGCCGGCTTCTACGCCCCCAGTGGGCGCGGGCGCAAGCGCGGCAGGCCCATCATCATGCGCGTTCGGGAGCAGAACTCCCAGATAGGCTCGCGGAACATTCACAGGGTCCCTGCCAAGAGCTCCCTCAGCGTCGGGGGCGACGGTTCGGCCTTCCTGATCTACTTCGTCCCCATGCCTCGGCGCATCGGGGTGCTCAAGAACGACGGCAAGGGCTTCGTGTTCGTGCCCATCCGGACGGAGTTCTTCGTGGACCTGACCGGTCCCTTGCCGGACTGCCTGGGCAAGGAGATCCGCGCGCTGTCCCTCCGCGGCTACCCCGTGGCCTTCTCGTTCCACGAGTACGTCTCTCCTCTGGAGGAGATCAACCGCCTCATGCGCTCGATACACCACGAGGGAAGCTATCCGCTGAAGGGGAAATCCAAGCAGCCCTGACCCACGGACAACCCGCGCAGGACGCGAGGCGCGCTGCAGTCAGTCGTAAAGCCCCAGGCGGTCGAGCACCGTCAGAGCCGTGCGGCGCACCGCCGGGTGCGGATCCTCCTCGCTCAGGGTTTCCACCTTTTCCCTGAGTCCACGCAGGCGGTTCTTGCCGATCCCCCTGAGAGCGTAGATGCGCACACCTACGTCGGGGTGGGTCAGAAAACGAGCGAAGAGGTCCGCGAGCCCCTTCGATTCCCGGGTCGACAGAATGCGGACCGTGAACCCCACGACCTTCTGGTCCCGGGACGTCCACTCCGTGTCGATCACCTTCTCGATCCCCTCCAGGCTTCCCGCAAGATCGCTCTCGCACAGGGCCAGGAGGGCTTCCTCCCGGTACGGCAGGGGCGCCAGTCCCTCGGCGTACAGCTCCCGGAGATAGCGGACCGCCGGGGGCGTCCCGATGCCGCCCAGCGCCCGGATCGCTTCGATTCGGACCGCCCTGGCCGGATCGTTCCTGGCCTTGTAGATCAGGATTTCCACCGAGCCGGTCGCCCGGGGGGTGGCCAATGCCTTGGCCGCCGCCGCCCGGACCCTTTCGTTGGAATCCCGCAGACCCTGGTGGAGCAGCTCTTCGACCTCCCCCATGCCGAAGTGAGCCAGTGCCGAGGCGGCGTAGACCTTGAGCAGACTGTCCTGCTCCCTGAACAGGTCCTTCAGCGCGCCGACGGCCCGGGGATCCCCGATCTCCCCGAGAGAAGCGGCGGCGTACATGCGCCAGACCCTCTCGGCGCCCCTGTCCGCCACGATCCCGATCAGGTCCTCCACGGCCGCCTCGTGTTTCAGCTTGCCCAGGGCCAGGATGATTTCAGGTTTCAGGGTGTCCGGGTAGCCCGGATCCTTCAGTTTCTCCATCAGGAGTCCCCCGCCCGAACGGGAGCCCACGCGCTCCAGTGCGAGCAGGGCGCTTTCGACGACCCGTTCGTCGATTCCGCTCCGGTCTGCCTCGTCGATCAGCCGGAGCAGGTGGGCTTCTGCGCCCTCGGATCCGATCGAAGCCAGGTAACGGATCAGCGCCACCTGAAGGGCCGGATCCCCGAGCTCCTCCTGGCTCAGGAGGGCCACCGCCGCGTCCTCGGCCCGCCGGTTGTCCTGGACGGCCAGGAGCTCCAGCACGGCGGTACGGACCTCGGTGTTCACGCTCTGCCGGAACAGCACAAGCAGCTCCTGATCCAGGGAGCGCTCCTCGGCGTCCTGGATCGCCTTGAGCACCTTCAGGACCTCGGAGTCGATCCCGTAGCGCAGCACATCGCGCCACTGCTCGACGATGCTCTCACCCTCCCCTGCCTCGCTCTTCTGAGCCGGGGCCGGAAAGGCAAGTAGACAGAATACCAGGGCCGCAATTGCCCCCAACGCGCGCCTCATCATCAGTCCCTCCAGCGCTTCAACAGGTCGCGAAGCATTTCCACTTTCAGCACCCAGTACATCCCGACAACCACCGCTACACCCAGGACCAGGCCGAGGGCGAGCAAGAGCAGGTTGGTGACCGAGCTCCCGGAAGTCCACCACGGCCGGGTCAGGCGGAGATAGCCCCAGAGCAGGAGTGCAAACGGCACCATGGATGCAGCGGCCCGTACGGCCGTGCGCAGCAGCATGCGTCCGTTGAGCGATCCCAGGGTGGCCCGCGCTCTCCAGCCGAGGAACAGCAGGCCCACGGTGAAGGCTATGGAGTTGGCCACCGCCAGCCCGGACACCCGCAGCGGGGTTTCCTTGAGCCACAGCGAGAGAGCGATGTCGAGGGCGCTGACGATCCCTGCTCCCAGGAGCGGGGTTCGATAGTCCCCGCTGGAGTAGAAAAAGCGCTGCAGAAAGGTGAAGCCCCCGAGGCTGAACAGGCCGTACGAGTAGGCCCTGAGCACCCGGGCCGTCCGGAGGGTGTCCTCGAAGGTGAAGTTGTAGCGCTCCATGGCCAGCCCGATGATCTCCCTGCCCATCAGGATGTACAGGACGGCGGCGGGCACAAGCAGGACCATGATGAACCTCAGACCGTAGCTCACCGAGTCCACCAGCCCGGCCCGGTCTCCCCGGGCTGCCTGCCTGCTCATCCGGGGGAACAGGACGGTCACGATCGAAATCGAAAAGATCCCGAAGGGAAGCTGGAAAAAGACCAGGGCATAGCTCAGGGCCGACGTGCTGCCGTCCCGCAGGCCGCTGGCGAACAGCACGGCGATCTGCTCCGTAAGGGCGAAGATCGAGGCGGAAGCCAGGACCGGCCCCCAGGCGCGAAGGACCTTGACAAAGGCCTGGTAGCGGAAGCCGAAGCTCAACCTCAGGTCGTAGCCGCGCCGCAGGAAGGCGGGAAGCTGAAACAGGATCTGCGCGGCGCCGCCCACCAGAACCCCCACGACCATCGAGAAGATGCCCATCTGCCGGTACAGAAGCAGGGTCGCGGCGATCACGCACACGGAAAACAGGATCGGCGTGAGCGCCGGGAGCACGAACACGTTGTGCGAGTTGAGCACCCCCATGATCACGGCGCTCACGCTGATCAGGATCAGATAGGGGAACACCCAGCGAAAGAGCTCGACAGACAACGCCATCTTCTC
>Ga0068714_10002129_pt1 | contig 26313 bp, 23 predicted proteins | sample MTBNYHSulfiMetaG_FD_62988 | JGI IMG/M metagenome (GOLD analysis project Ga0068714, IMG submission 62988) | Enrichment culture microbial communities from rom New York Harbor, USA that are MTBE-degrading - MTBE-NYH (New York Harbor Sulfidogenic)... | ecosystem: Environmental > Aquatic > Marine >... | reverse complement strand
GCAGCTTCTATGTCATCCTTTTCTCGATAGCGAATGGCAAGATCCCTCTCATCTTCCCGACTTAACAGGGGATATCTTTTTATTTCCTCCAGATAGAGACGGAAAGGATCTAAAGAAGCCGAATGGGGCTTGGCCGAGTTGGCGACAACCTTTTTGGATCGTGTTTTGTCGTTCTTGTTGTCTGGGAGCACCCCTTCAGGGTTTGGCACTTCACCTTTCTTCACCATAAAAGATTCATTCCTTTTTTATGAGACAGCAAATAGAGAATTCTCAGCTGTGGCAATCCATCATGTTTGAAAAGGATTTCTCAAGTTACTCTTCTTAGTAAATACTATTATACGTGACATTCCAAAACAAGCCAAAAAAATCAGCAGCTCTTAGACTCGTGACCAACCGGATCATTCTAATGATCAGACTGATCCTTTTATTTGGCTCGGGGAGCTACGAATGGCACAATTCTTCCATACCTTATTCGATGTGTTTTTGATTTTTGAAGCCGTTCCACATATGAATTGCATTTGCCTGGAACCTTTGGTGTGATGTGGAGAAGGAACCTCTGGTACAGGTAATCATCCAGCGTTTCGTGGAAATACCTGTACCGAGCCGAACTGCCCGCACCAGGCCCCTTCACAGGTCTACATGATGAATGCCTTCGGAGAGCTCCACTACGTTCCGTGAGCACGCATATTCAGTTCTGGGATATGGATTCGACGCACAACGATATCGTGAACTTTAAGAGAAGATGGTCCCCTGGTTGAAGACAGCTCATCTGAATTCGGAACGAAACGAAAAGTATTCAGCCGTAAGGAATTCTGTCCTTCGCGGTCGATGAGGCGTTTTAGAGGCGATTGGGTCTGCACGCTAAAATAGACGATCAGCTGGTCTTTGTCTTCACAACTACCAGCGTTATGTCGTCGTTTTGAGGAGCCATCTGACGAAAGTCGGCCAAATCGGCAATTATCGCTTGCATTATCTGCTCTGCGGACAGCTCTTTGTTGCTTCTAACAATCTCCCGCAGGCGATCCTTACCGTACATTTCTCCCTGCAGATTTACGCACTCCCAAATTCCATCGGTGCCGATAACAACTATCTGGCCGTCATTCCATTTTGTCGATGAGTAATCCTGGTACTTGGCGGCATCATCCACCCCGAGGGCCATACCGCTCCCCTTCAATTCCTCAAACGAACCGTTGACCGGATCGTATACTATGGCCGGATCATGCCCCGCTCGCACCCAGTGCATTTCGCGCTTATCCGCATCCAGAAGCAGAAAAAAAAGCGTCATAAAATCACCCGTGTGCTGGGTGTCGATGCACATGAGCCGGTTGACATCGGTTATCATCTCCGCCGCACTGCCGGCATGGGCCACCCTGCCGCGCAAAAACGCCCGCACCGTCGTCATCAGCAAGGCGGCTCCGATTCCATGTCCGACGACATCTCCCACGGCAACAGCGATCCGCCCATCACCCAATTCAAAGAGGTGCAGGAAATCGTAGTAGTCTCCACCCGTCTCATCGCAGTAAATCGCTTTACCGGCGATGTCCAGGCCTCTCACGTCAGGGGATCTTTGCGGAAGAAAGCTTTGTTGTATTTCCATGGCCAAATCGAGCGCCTCTTTGAGCTTCACTCCCTCCTCGAGCTGAAGCACCATGCTGTTGAAGCTGCGGATCAGCTGTCCCACCTCATCCTCCGTTTTAACGGGCAGCGGAGGTCCGTATCGGCCCTGAGCTATTTTTCCAGCAGCGCTCGAAACCTGCTTGATGGAAGAGACGGTGCGTCCTATCACCAGCCTGATGAGTAGCAAAATCAAAAGTAGGATGCAAAAACCTGTCACGACGTAATGAATGCGAAAGCGGATAATGGGTGCCAGGATTTCCTTGCCAGGAGCAAAAACAACCAGGGTCCAGGGCGCCTCCCTTAACCTGTAGAAGCTGCTGACCTGGTCTGGCGGATGACCCTTCCCGAACAGAGTCCCAAACGGCTTTGTTGCCATGGCCGCAAGGGTCTCCTTGGCAAGAGGATTGCCATCGTCTCCCAGATGCTGCGGATTTTTTGGATCATTGCAGATGAGCACATTGCCATTCCGGTCTACTAGATAGCCGGTGCGATCCTTAAAAGTATTGGCGCCCATGATATCTTGCACGAGGTAGTCGAAACGAACGGCAACTTCAAGCCTGCCGACCGTGTGGCCGTTTTCATCTATTAAATCGGAAATGAGCGAAACCGTATGATGTTCTTTTATGGAATCGTAGTGCGGAGAGGTTATCTCCGAGATTCTGGCCCTTTTGAATTGCATCCTGCGCCGGCCGCCATGCTTCACACCTCTCGCCGGCCCCAGCGGTCGTTCTTCTTGGCCTTGCCGAGGTCCCCCTTCCTGATTAAGCTCAACGTCGCCCAGGTCTAGGCTGACCCGGGCTACCCCTTCCTGGCTCCTCAATTGATCGACAATCCAATCTTGAACGGCTGCAGAGGCCTCTTCGCCTGCAGTATTATGGAAAATCTGCAGCCATTCCTTTATCCGCGCCAACCGCATATCCACCTGATGAGCGCCCCGCTGCAGCTTCAAAATGGTGACTTCTCTCCACAGGGCAAACAGGTTCTTGGAAGCATAGCCAAACCCCAGAATGCCTACACCCAGGAGGATTAAAGCGACGGGAAGAAGCAAAATCAGCGCAAAGCGCTGTTGAAGGCTTTTCGGTTTTAGCACGATGAAATATCCGCCGATTTATGCCGAATCAGCTTTGAAGACTTTCAATCTCGGTCCATCAGTCTTCCCGCAGGGGCGGCACCCTGCCGCGATGGGCTCATAAGGCAGGATTAGGCTCTCTGATAGCAGACACCTCGACCCTTAGCAAGCATTGATCGCTCATTTGGCAGCTTGTTCCGCCTGCCAGTAAGGGTGTGTAAGGTCTTCAAAGACGGACAGGGCCGCTTCGGTGCCTTGGCCCATCGCGGTCACGATCTGCTTGAATCCACCCTCCACATCACCTGCCGAATAAATACCGGGAATATTGGTTCTGTGATGGGTGTCATGCTTGATGAAACCTTCCGGAGTAAGCTCCAGCCCCAGTTTAGCGGCGAGATCCACGGTCGGAGTATAGCCGATGGCAATGAACACCCCCCCTGTTTGGAGGCTACTGATTTGCCCCGTCTTGTTATTTTGGAGGACAACCTCGGTTACCCTTTCCTTACCGGTAATTTCCTGCACTTCGGTATTCCAGAGCACGGGAATGTTGTTATCGCGGATGCTCTTTACCAGGTGCTCCTGGGCTCGAAACGTATCCCTTCTGTGAATCATCGTGACACCAACTCCAACATTGTAGAGATGCAAGGCCTCGGTGGCAGCGCTGTTGCCCCCGCCGACCACGACCACTTTCTTGCCTTTAAACAGAGGGCCATCGCAGGTGGCGCAATAGCTGACTCCCCTGCCGGCGAGACGTGACTCTCCCGGAGCTCCCAGCTGCTTGTAAGTCGCTCCCGTGGCAAGAATAACCGCTCTGGTCAGGAATTTCCGGCGACTGGTGATCACCTCAATGATATCATTCGGGTGAATCTCAATCACCTCTTCTCCCTGAAAGATCTGGACGTATTCCAAAGCATGACTTACCAGTATATCGACCAATGCTTTACCGGGCACGCGGGTAAAACCGGGATAATTCTCCACAATAGGGGTTGTGGCAACCTGACCGCCAAGGGCTCCACGCTCGACCACGGCTGTCCTCAGCCCGCTTCGCACGGTGTAGATTCCGGCAGTGAGTCCGGCCGGTCCGCCGCCCACAATCACTACATCGGTTTCTACCTGCCGTGCATCACTTTCGGGTATAAAGACGGTCTGCTGTTCCAGTTTCTCCAGAGACAAAGCAAACAACTCTTCCGGCTGAGCCCCCTGGGCGATAAGAATATCATTGGCAAAAGTCTGTGGAACGCTGTAGGCTGAGTAACGGTCTGCCAATTCCGCATTCGATTGGATATCTATCATTTCCACAGTGAACATAGTCGGATTCTCGATGGCGACTTTCATTGCGTTGATCGCCTGATCCGGGCAATAAGGACAGGTCGGGCTGACAAATACCTTGATCTCACGAGGAGAATCGATTCGCCCCAACACCTTGAGCGACTCTTGGCTGAGATTGCTGTTGCGGGTGCCAGCCAGCAGAATAGCCGCAAGAAAGGTCCTCCCCTCCTCGCCATACGGAACACCGAGGTAGCGTATCGAATAACGCTCGGGGTCCAACAAAATGGCGGGCGAACTGGTGACACCCCATTTGCGAGCCAATTCGTGGCTCAGCTCATATTCTTTAAACTCTATATTCTTTGACAACTTTCGGAAGGCTTTGATCAAATCCCTGGCGGCCCTGATGAGATAGTCGTTTTTTCCCGTCTCCACAAATAGGTAGATGGGCACTACGTGAGGGAGCCGATCAAAAACATCCTTCAACTGGTTTTCCACTTCCCGGCCCAACCGAGGCTCTTGCTGATCGTTCGTATTGTACTGATTTGTCATAACCCTATCTCTGATTTGCAGGTGTTTTCTTCACATTCGTTCCAGCCAGCTTCAAATTGTACCGATTAAGTTCGAGAACTTCCAATTTCACACTACTCTCTTCATTTGAACTGCGCTCTGTCGTGATGGTGAGCTCACGATGACGCCCGTGCCGAAACTGAGCTTTCAACCCTTACAGGTATAACCACAATTCGGCAAAGCACAAGATATATCTATATTCGGATTTACATACATATCAGCAGCAGGATTTCTATGCAAATAATCTCCTTGTCGAGCCGCTCAATTACAGGTAGTCTTATAGCAATGCTCCCGGGTTGCAGGCAGATAATTGTTTAGGCCATTGGAAAAGAGAATCTGGTAAATACGGGATTCTCCGTACTTAAACCCCACAGAACAGGCATTCAAATAAAGCCTCCACATACGGACAAATGGTTCGTCATACATCTGCCGAACCTTCTCGACGTTTTTCTCGTAATTCTCCGCCCATATTTCCAGTGTTCGGGCATAGTGTATGCGCAGATTTTCTATGTCCAGGATCGAAAAACCCATTCTGCCCATGCATGCAACAATTTCTCCCAAATTGGGAATATAACTCCCGGGGAAAATATAGGTTTTAATCCAGGGATCTCCCGGCGACTCGGCATCTTTCCCTATCGTATGGAGCAGCCCCAGTCCGCCGTGGTGGAGTAGGCTCCTGGATTTTACCATGAACTGAGGAATGAATTCTCTACCAACATGCTCAAACATGCCGATCGACACAAATTTATCGAACTTGCCCTTGAGGTTTCGGTAATCTTCAAAAACGACTTCAATCTGCTTCTGGAGCCCTAATTGTCTTATCCTGTTGTTCGCATGCTCATATTGATTGCGCGAGATCGTGCAGCCCGTTCCCTTTACTCCATAGGTTTGCGCGGCATAGATGAGCATGCCTCCCCAGCCGCAGCCGATGTCTACCAGTTTTTCTCCGGATTGGAGCAGCAGCTTTCGGCAAATATGCTCGTACTTGTTCAGCTGCGCGCGATCGAGGGAATCACGGCCATTCTTAAAATAGGCGCACGAATAGGCCATGGTTTTATCAAGATAGAGTGCGTAGAAATCATCCCTATGGTCATAGTGGTAAGATACGTTTTTCACTGCATTACTGCGGGTATTCCTGGTCTTGAGGTAGGTATGCAAAAACTCCAGCTTCTGGCGCAGGTTAGGCCTTGCATCATCGAAGTCAACCGCGAGTCCCAATCGCAATGCTTCGCATAAATCGCCGGAAATCTCTATCTGGCCAGATGTGTAAGCCTCTGCAAAGGCCAGCCATTTTCTTGCTAGAAAATCTCTGGCGATTTCTTCGGAATCAAAGCGCAGTGTGACCTTTGGTGCTTCGTCCGTGCTCAAGGTTTCGCCATCCCAAAACTCAAAAGCGATACTGGCATTGGGATCGGCCTGACGGATCATCTCGGTAAGATTCTTGATCGATCTTTTCATCCTGATCCTCCTGTGAGTCGTAGGCCTGCGAAGTGTTGCCAAGCAAACGGCATGCAGCAAACCTCTTGTTTCTTCTTGAGGTATGGAGCAAAATGAGCGATATGCTTACCTGATATCTCGTTTATATAATGAGTAAAATAGCTGAACGTCAAGGCTGAAGCTTTGCTCTTCTATTGCGCCAGGTGAATCCCTGAAGCTCAAAAGGATTAGTATGCCGGAATCAAGTATTGAAAACAAAATACGTTGGGCAAAAACGCGCTTTGCGGCTTATGGCAGTGAAATATTGGCTGACAGTCGCTTGCCGGGCCTTCTGTCAGACTACCGAGAAGCCGTTGGCGATACCCGGTTGCTGATGATTGAGAGCGGTGTGGTCGAGTTGTGCGGTAGCTGCGCTTCCGAAGAACACGGCAGTTGCTGCGCCAAATGGGTCGAAGATTGGTACGATGAATGGCTGCTTTTCATCAACTTGCTCATGGGTGTGGAAATCGAATTCGACTCAGAAGATGCAAAATCCTGTTCTTTCGCCGGACCGAACGGCTGCAGGCTGATTGCAAGGTACTCTTTTTGCGTCAATTTCCTTTGTCCGACAATCGAACGATCCGTCGGCAGTAAAACTACCGAAAAGCTGCTCATAGTCAGCGGAACGGAACTGTTTGCCGGTTGGGTGATGGAACAAGAGCTGCGCAAATGGGTAACCGCAAAAGAGAGGCGGTATGAGGAGAAAAGATAAACAGATAGATGATCCAACCGAGCTCGAAGCCGTAATCAGGAATGCGATTGTTTGCCGAATCGGCTTCAGTGGAAACGATGTCCCCTACATCGTCCCCGTCAATTTTGGCTATCGGGAAAACCGTCTGTATTTTCATTCAGCACCCGAGGGACGTAAGATTGACATTCTGAGACAGAACAACCAGGTTTGCTTTGAAATGGAAACCGATGTGGAAGTGGTTCGAGCGGATTCGCCGTGCAACTGGAGTACCAAATACCGCAGTGTCATCGGGCACGGAAAGGCGACTTTTGTTGAGGATATAGAAGAAAAGAAAATGGCCCTGGATATCATTGTTGCTCATTACGGAGCAGCCAAGTACAGTTATGCGCAGAGCCAGATCGCCAAACTCGTGGTGATAAGAATCGAGATCGAAAGCATGACCGGAAAAAGGTCCGGCTTTTAGCTCGAGAAGATCAGCTCCGCCCGCTTAGAGCTCCGCCACGATTTTCTTCAGGGTGCTTTCCATCTCGCCCGATGGATACTGCCTTCCCGGCCATGCGGTCAAAAAACCATCGTTTTCATACCTTGGGATGAGATGGAAGTGCACGTGGTCAATCAGTTGTCCGGCCGCTCTAAAGTTGTTCTGCAAAAAGTTCAGGCCGTCCGCCTTGACACCCGTGTAGATGGCTTTGGCTATTTTCTGGGAGGCAAGAACACAAGCCTCTAGAACATCCGGGTCGATTTCAAGAAGAGTGGTATAGTGCTTCTTGGGGAGAACCAGAGTGTGGCCGGGATTTATGGGATTGATGTCAAGAAAGCTGAGCACCAGATCGTCTTCATAAATCTTGGCGCACGGAATCTCGCCCAGCGCAATTTTGCAGAAAATGCAATCAGCCATGAAGTCTCCTTCAAGTACAAATCAGTTTACCTTAGCTCACGGAAATCCGGCCAATTGGCCGACACCTATTGTCCGCAAGGGCAAAAAACAGTATCAAAGAAGCTGCCGGATGTAAAGTAAAGAGCCGCTCTGCTTGGGGTACAGCACATCATGTTCGTACCACTGATCACCTTGCTGAAAGGATGATTCTCAATGCATATACTTGGTATTTACGGATCGCCCCGCAAGGGGGGAAACACCGATTCGATGCTGGATGCCTTTATAGAAGGTGCTGCCGCGACGGGAGCCGATCTAGAGCGACTTTTTGTGCGCGAGCTGGAAATTTATCCCTGCATCGGATGCGGGCACTGCGACAAGACCGGTTTTTGCGTTCAGCAGGACGCGATGATGGAAATCTACCCCAAGTTGGAACAGGCCGACATTATTGCGGTTGCATCGCCCATCTATTTCTACAGTGTCCCCGCTCAGCTCAAACTGCTCATAGACCGCTCACAGGCGCTTCTGATGAAAAAATTGCTGCGGAAAAAAACGGGCGGATACACTGTCAGGCAGCCGCACCGCAAAGGTTTTCTGTTAAGTGCCGCCGCCACCCGTGGCAAGCGCCTGTTCGAATGCGCCATTTTGCCGGTGAGGTATTTCTTCGATGCATTGGATATGCAGTACACAGGAGAGCTCTGCTTCCCGGGCATTGAAGAAAGAAAAGCCATTCAGGGGCACCCCACTGCACTTGAAGAATGCCGTCGAGCCGGCTTGGAATTTGTCCAAATGACAAGATAGATCAAGCGAGTCCCACAGCTTCGCAGGACTCTTCGGCAAAGGGAAAAATACAGCCGATATCGAGGGTACCGATATAATCCTCCAGTCTTGCCAGCCCTTCTACTTCCAAAAATCGCTCGATGCCTCGAATGATCTCGAGCACCGCGGTGGGGCTGAGGAAGTTTGCCGTACCCACCTGGACCGCTTTGGCCCCGATCAGAAGAAACTCAAGAGCGTCCAGAGTATTCGTCACGCCGCCGACACCTATTACCGGACATTTTACCGACTGCAGAACCTCATACGTGCAGCGCAGTGCAATCGGTTTAATGGCCGGTCCCGACAGTCCTCCGACAATGTTGGCCAATTTGGGCCGGCGGGAAAAAACATCAACGGCCATGGCAGCCACCGTGTTGATGCAGGAAATGATGTCTGTGCCGGCATCTTCCACCGCCCTGGCGATGTCACCGATGCGGCCTACGTTTGGCGTCAGTTTGGTGATGAGCGGCAGAGAAGTCGCTTGCCGTACAGCCCGCACAACCGATGCCGCCATGGCCGGCTCGGTACCGAACACCATCCCACCTTGTTTGACATTGGGACAGCTGATGTTGATTTCCAGTGCCGCTATGCCATCGACTTTGTCCAGGCGGGAGCCAAGCTCGGCATATTCTTCCAGGACACTGCCGAATATGTTGACGATAACCGGCACTTGCCGAGTGCGCAAATAGGGCAGCTTGTGCTTGATGAAATTCTCCAGGCCGACGTTTTCGAGGCCGATAGCATTGATCAGACCCGCCGACGTCTCCACCAGCCGGGGTGGAGGATTGCCGGGACGTGGATGGAGCGAAATGCCCTTGACCACAATCCCCCCGAGCGATTCCGGGGCGACAAACTCTGCGTATTCTTCTCCGTAGCCATACGTCCCCGAAGCCGTCAGAACCGGATTCTTCAGCCTCAGCGGGCCTAACTGAACAGAAAGATCTGGGGGGGAGCTCGATGCATTTGAATCTTTTGCCATTGTATTGATCCCGGTGAAAATATCGGTCCGTCTTTACAAACATGCACATAATGGTCGGCAGCCGGGTCATCTACCCGCACGGCCGGAAGAGCACATCCCAAACAGGCCCCTACTCCGCAGGCCATGAAGGACTCCAGCGACAGTTGGGCTGGTACTCCATGCATCGAGGCCCATTTTGACACGTGATACTGCATCGCCAGAGGACCGCAAGAGTATACCATGGAAGGCCGGGGCAGGCCCTCCGCCATAGATTCATTAAACAGATCGGTCACCCGGCCGAGATATCCAGCAGTGCCGTCGTCCGTACTCCAATAGATCCTTAGCTTGAAATCCTCCAGTACCTGCTCCGGCAAAAGCTCTGCTGCAGTGCGAGCGCCATAGAAGAGATGAATGGCGGGATCGGTTAGGTTGGCAAAAAGGCGGTCCATGAGAGCGAAGAGAGGCGCAACACCGATGCCTCCTGCAATAAGCACAACGGGTGACGAACCGTCATCGGGTAAATTGAAAGCATTCCCGAGTGGACCGACCAGATTGACCCTGGTCCCGATCGAGCTCTGAGAAAGCCTCCAGGTGCCTCGCCCCGCAACTCTGTAGAGGATCTCGACCACGCCTTGTTCGGGGAGAATCCTGTGGAACGAGAAAGGGCGGCGAAGCAGTGGATCGAGGCCGTCGTTTATCCGCAGCATCACAAATTGACCGGCTTTCGCCACGGCTGCAACCTTTTTGGATTCGAGCCTGAGCCGGTAAGTGTGCTGGGCAAGGGCTTCATGCTCCATGATCCAGGCATCTTCCTGAATCTTTCTCATAATTGCTTCCTTGAATGAATCAAATCCAGGCAATCACGGCCGCCATGCGGCCGGTCGTTCCTTGCGCCCGGTAAGAGAAAAAGCGCTGAGATTCGCAGACCGTGCAACGCTCGGCCGCTTCGATGCTGGCCTCGCGCAAGCCCGCTTTTTGCAACTGTCGACGAGTGATGGCCCAAAAATCAAAATAAGTCGGTTTGTTTTGAAATTCCTGGAATGCGGGCGGCAATTCCGTGCGGAAATTTCGAAATTCGGCACAGCACGGTCCTAGAGAAGGACTGATGGAGACCAGAAGATCTTCCTTGCGGCAGCCAAACCGTTCCCGCAAAAGACGCACCACTTTAAGCAACAATCCGTTTACGCTTCCCCGCCATCCGCAATGCACATTGGCAATCACCTGCTTGACCGGATCGACCAGAAACACGGCCTGGCAGTCGGCTATCTTGATGATCAATCCGACGCCTCGAAGCTTAGTGACCAACGCATCCGCGGGTGCCGTCACCAGAGTGGGACCGCATTTCTTTGCGACGGCCAAAGTTTTCTCATCGATCATCTGAATCGTATCTCCATGCTCCTGGGGGCTGCCGATCAGTTGAGTCACTCCCATCGCGTTCTTGACCCGAGACAAGTTCTCTCCAACCGCTTCAGGCGAATCCCCATTGCTCCAACCTACGTTGAGGGAATCGTAAGGAGGAAGACTCACTCCACCGTAGCGGCCGAAGACGCTGTTTGCCAGTCCCGGCACGCCGCTCAGCAGATGAGACCTATAGCAGTCAAGCATGTTTTTATCGTTCGAAGCACTCATCATCCTAGAGCCATTTGAAAAAGCATCGATAATGGTTATCTATTGGTGAGCATCGGCAAGCGTCCAGGCCGATGCACCATCTCTTATTCATTGACAACAGCGGATGCGGCTCTAGTTTAGTAACAAACTTTATTCAAAAAGCAAGGAGAACCTATCTTATGTCGCAGGTAAAAGAATGCATGATGGTGACTATTGAGTTCCGGTTGAAAACCACCACTCGGGCCGGAGAGACCACGGAGCTTCCACCCCAAACCTGCAGTTTCGTCTATGGCGTCGATACTCAATATCCATCTGTAGAATCCGCTTTGATGAATAAACGAGCAGGCGATCGTGTGCTGGTGTACGTCCCACCCGAAGAAATCTATGGGGCTTACGATGAAAGTCTGGTGCGCGAGCTGCCCCGCTCCGATTATAAGGAAGAACGGCTCAAAGAAGGGAAGATGTATCGAGAGCGCCGCCAGAAGTGTCTGGTGCAGTTCATGGTAAGTAACATCCGCGACGAGGTGATTGTCGCAGACTTTAATGATCCCAAGGCCGGTACTTACGCAGAAATCGATATCCGGGTAAAGGATGTCCGGGAATCTTCAAAGGATGAGTGGAAATCGGGCTGCGCTATTGGCTAGTGCGCTCCGTACCAAAGGGAAGCAGAGCGGTACGGCGCATCTTAAAAGACCGTTTCGAGCCTTACGAGAACATTACAGCATTGCGTCACCCTGTTTTTAGTGAGTTGACAAAGCGATGCGCCGGTGCTATCGATATTACGCTTTTTCACCAGGCCAGCCAACACTGGTATACCTATAGGGCGACTAGCTCAGTGGATAGAGCGTTGGTCTCCGGAACCAAAGGTCCCGGGTTCGATCCCCGGGTCGCCCTCCAATGATTACAGCAATCCAAAAACCTGGATCAAGGAAGGCTCTTCACGATTTGCGTGCCATCCATCCGCTTTATCGGACACGCGGCGGCAGAGGGTCATTTGGGCCAAGTTGACCGTCGGGCTCTACGGTCCCCTTTCTTTTCGACCGTTCAAATGGCTGTGTTGAGCTGCTGATAAGTGAGGTGGCCGCATGATCTGCATGCCGGTTTACTTTACACTAAGTACATCGCCACATAATAAAGTGTCCATAGCTCAGTGACGTCATTCCAGCGTGCTTTCGGCGGAAATCCATGAGTAACTTTCGGCGCCCGGCCTGCGCGTGCGCGGGCATGACGAATGGAAACTGGTCAACTATTTGTGGGTTTGTGGTACCAAGAAAAAAGGCTGTTCGTCATTAGGTTGCGGGAAGGTTGCCTGTGGATTCCCAATTCTACAAGAACACTTGCCGGTGTGACACGGTAGCCTACTTGGAACTTCCGGAAATTTTTCTTCAAGGATGAAGATGGGAACCGACTGATGCTTCGGTACGACAATTGCTAATTCTATCTACTTCGAAAAATTACTTTGTGTTGAGCTGATTTGATTTAGCGCGATCTAATTGGCAAATGACTTGGAGCTACCCTTATACTTGGAGCATATAGCCACCATTAAAGATTACACCGAGGAAGGATGCATGACAACCGAATGACTAAAATTATTCTCGCACGATGACACTAACTCCAAAATCACGATGTATAGAATGAATCTTGCAGACTTAATGCACATTCTCCACGCCAATAGAAAAGGACTTACAACCGACATCTGTAAGTCCTTGATTTTTCTGGTGGAGCTGAGGGGAGTCGAACCCCTGACCTCTTGAATGCCATTCAAGCGCTCTCCCAACTGAGCTACAGCCCCCAAAGGTGAGCTATGCATACAAAAAACGACATTGGATGTCAACTTATTTTGTGAGACACGAACAGTTGGCCAGCAAATTGACACGAGCTATCGACAGCTCTGGCAGTTGGCACAACAGGCGCTGTATCTCCGTTTGGCAGGAATCTCGGATAATTGGTTCCGGCATGCCATTAATATTAAAGTTTGGCCGGAATATTCCGATAAGCTACCAAATAGCTTGTGCCAATTTGGATCATCCGCTGTGCGGCCTGTTGCTGTCGTGGGAGGATTTGATCCTCATGGTCTATTTTTTCCGACCTATTCTATTTACACATGCTTCGATTGCGCAACTCAGGAGGTAATCTGATGTCACTCGATCCGAAAAAGACAACGGTTTTGCTGGTGGAAGATACAGCCACAATGCGGAAAATAGAAATTAAAACGCTCAAAGGGTTGGGATTTGAAAAAATAATCGAAGCCGCAGACGGTGAAGCTGCCATCAACCATCTTCAAGCTACTGAAGCCGTTGACCTCATCATAAGTGATTGGAATATGCCTAACAAAGATGGTCTGGAGCTGCTTGTTTGGGTGAGGTCCCAGGAACGATTCAAGAATATCCCGTTTCTCATGGCGACCGGCCAGGGAGAAAAGAAACAGGAGCAGAAAGCGATCGAGGCAGGCGTCAGCAGCTTCGTGGCCAAACCATTCCACGAAGACGAACTGAAGCGCAAGATCGATGAGGCTTTCGGGTTTGGTAAGCAGGATGCCCCGGTCGATCGCGGACCGCGCGAGACCGCGACTGGAAAAGCAAGACTCAAGGTAGCTCATATTCAGATCACCGATCACATCGTACTGGGCGTGCTCAAACATCTGATTGCCAAAGGCGAGGTGATCCCTCAAACTTTCGAGCTGGAGACCGAGTGCATGGGCGGTTGGAATCCCGTTCAGGAAGCTCTGCAGAATGGAGCTGTGGACGCTGCTTTTGTGCTCGCTCCCATTGCTACAGATCTCTTCAGTGCGGGCGCACCTATTCGACTAGCCCTGCTTGCCCATAAAGGCGGAAGCGTTTTCGTGCGCAATAAGAAGCGGCTTCCAGATCTTCACTCGGATTTCTTTAAAAACACCGCTTTTTATATCCCTCACAAGATGTCTGTGCACCACATGCTGGCCCATCTTTTCTTCAAGAAGATCGGCCTGACGTCCGGTATGGGCGGTGGAGAGCACTTCGATGTCAACTTTGATGTGGTGGCGCCGATTAAGATGCAGGAATTCATCGAGGCGAATCCAGCTGCGAGCGGTTTCATGGTTGCAGAACCTCTGGGCACCAAGGCCATTGCGTCGGGTGCGGCTGAGCTGCAATTCCTTTCCAACGAATTGTGGGAAAATCATCCATGCTGCGTGGTTGCGGTTCGCAATGACTTCATCGAGCCCTTCACCACCGCGGTTTTCGAGTTTGTCGACCTACTGGTGCAGGCAGGTCAACTGGTTGAGAGGCGACCGGAACTGGCGGCCGAGATCGGAGTCGCTTTCCTTGATCCCCAGAAAACGCTGGGGCTGAGGGTCCCTATTCTGAAAAACGTACTGACCGAAGAGAAGGGAATCAAAACCGGCGACCTCTTCCCGGTAGCGGAAGATCTTCAACGGATGCATGATTATATGCTGAACGAGATGAAGATCGGTGGTCCCATAGATATGAAGCAGTTCGTAGACATCCGTTTTGCCGAGGCCGCTTACAGGAATCGTAACACCACACGGTACTTTTCAAAGCTGCATGAAAACGATGACACCGCCCAGCAAATCCTGCAGCGTGCAGGGGAAGCCTTGGGGAAGGTTGACAAATCCAAATTGAATCTGGAAGGGAAATACCTCACTTTCACCTTGGAGGATCAGGAATTTGCCATCGACATTTTAAAGATCCGTGAAATAGTCGGTATGCAGTCAGTCAGGACGGTACCGCAGGCGCCTGAATATGTGAAAGGGGTCATCAACCTGCGGGGAAAGGTCATCCCTGTCATGGACTTGCGCCAGCGCTTCGGCATGGGGGAAGTAGAAGCAGGAAATCGTACTTGCATCATCATTGCCGAGATCCAGACTGGAGACTTCAGGCGTCTGACCGGTCTTCTTGTAGACAGCGTCTCCGATGTTAGCGTCATCAAGTCATCCCAAATAGAAGCGGCTCCAAGCTTCGGTGCCGGGGCCTCAGCCCGTTACCTGCAGGGGGTGGCCAAAATTGATGATAACATCAAACTGCTGCTCGATATCGATCAAATACTCGGTGAGTGCGAAGTGAGTGCCAAGGCGGCATGATCGCTATGGGCCGGCCGACGCAGCACGATGTCACAGGCAGCAGCCCATTTTGTTGACAAAGCAAACCGCTACGATTGGCGCAATCTCCGAGCAGTTCGCTCGTTCAATGCTCCGACTTGAGCGAGCCCCAATATTGAAACAACTCACGTGACCATTTATCGAGGCGCTTGCAAGACCTCTTACCCCTGGCCGCAATGAAGATAGTCCGGCTTTCTTCTCCCGTTATTTTAAGCCGAATGTCAAAGCGTTCTTCGGGAAGGTAGGAACCAAGCCGCTCCGGCCATTCAATGACAGCCACACCCGTTCCGTAGAGCACCTCCCGCCATGGCAGAGTCTCCAATTCATCCAGGTCCGCCAATCGGTAGAGATCGAGATGGTAAAAATGGAGACGCCCATGATATTCGTTGATCAGTGTGAAGGTAGGGCTGGTAACTGGTATGGAAGGCGGAATGCCGAGTCCGCGTGCAATACTGCGGGCAAAAAAGGTCTTCCCGGCACCGAGCTCCCCCCACAGGGCGAGAACGTCGCCGGCCAAGAGTCGCTCGCCGATTCGGCACCCCAGCTCCGAAGTGCAGTCTTCATCCCGGCAGTCGAATGCCATTTGCTCCATCTGCAACCTTAGAGCCGCTCCAACCGGCCGATGACATGCGGTATTTCGGCAAGAATCTGAGAGGCCAAAAGCCCTCTGCTGGCCACTTGACCAATGCGTCGGTCAGCCGCCGCGCCATGCACAAAGACTCCCAGACAGGCAGCCCGGAAAGGCTCCAATCCCTGTCCGACAAAGCCTGCAATCATGCCGGTAAGGGTGTCTCCCATGCCGCCGCTCGCCATCGCCGGGCTGCCTGAGCCGTTTATGGCCAGCCGGCCATCGGCTGCTGCTATCACCGTGCGATGTCCCTTCAAAACAAGAGTCACGCCGTAATTCCGGCTGAATTCAGCTGCGACTTCAAGACGGTTCCGCTGCACATCCTGAGTAGTGCCCTGAATGAGACGTGCCATTTCACCAGGATGAGGGGTCAGCACGAGAGGCTGTCGCGCTTGTTTAAAAAGCTCGCAATGACCGGCGAGTATGGTAACCGCATCTGCATCAAGCACCATCGGGCAGGGAGCTTTGAGCAACAACGACTTGACCAGCTCCTGGGTTTCGGGGTGAAGTGAAATGCCTGGCCCTATGGCGAGTGCCTGTTTGCCCTGCAGGAAGCTCAAGATTTCCGGAAGTGCAGCCTGTGCAGGTGTCTGCTCGTGCGTCTCGGCAATGGGGTAAGTCATTGCTTCAGTCAGTTTGACTTCAACAATCGGGTTCAAACTGGATGGGATGAAAAGGGTCACCAGTCCAGCGCCAACGTGAGCAGCGCCTTCACAGATCAGCGTCGCCGCCCCTGTTTTTCCCGACGAGCCCGCCAGCACCGCCACATGACCAGCCTGCCCCTTATGGGCGGAGGCTATTCGAGGCCTCAGCCATCCGCAAAACGACTCCTCCTGCAACCACCAGCGCTGAATGTTGCACGATTTAACGACATTTGCGGGGATGCCGATATCCACAACTCCAAGTCTCCCCACGTAATCTTCACCGGGCTCAATGAACTGCCCGACCTTAGGCAGCCCGAACGTGGCTGTCGCATCCGCACGAATGGCAGAACCCAGAATTTTACCGGTGCTGGCATCCAATCCTGAAGGAAGGTCAACCGCCAGAACAGTTTTTTGCAGCTGGTTGATGGCTTCGATGATGTCTCTATACAAGCCGCGCACGTCACTGCTAAGCCCGGTGCCCAAGATGGCATCTATGATGACTTCAGCTTCTTCTATCCACTTCAGCTGATTGGAGAAATCATTGTTCTCATCCCACACGAAGACCTCAACAGCCAGTCTGGATAGAATGCGAAAATTGGTGAGGGCGTCGCCCTGAAGCTTTTCCGGCGGCCGCAGGCAGACTACCCGCACGGTTGCTCCCTGTTCATGGAACAGGCGGGCAAGCACAAACCCATCCCCGCCGTTGTTACCGCTTCCGGCCACAACAGCAATCCGGCGCTTCACAAGGTCGAGAATGACTTGACGGTAAAAAGCCGCCGCCCCACGGCCGGCGTTTTCCATCAGCACGATACCTGGAATCCCGATTTCCTCGATGGTGCGCCTGTCCAATTGAGCCATTTCCGAAGCAGTCACAATCAGCATGTTATTCCCCCGAATGCAATCTGGCAACTCACGGAAGCTATGGGCACACTGCCGCTCGCAGCGCAGGCGCTTGCGCAGCGTGCATGGCGGCTGGCCGCAACTTGACCAGCAAAGACGATCTTCGGTGGAAAGTGATCAGCATTCAAGGACGACAACGGCTGCTCCATACTGCCCATCATCAGTCAAGCTTACATGCCAACCTCGAATACCGTGCTCCCGACAAAAGCGCAGAGCGCGCTCAGAAAGGAAAATTTCGGGCTTTCCAAGTTCATTGTTTCGAATTTCAATATCCAGCCACCGCAAAGGGGCCCGCATACCAGTCCCCAATGCTTTGACGAAAGCCTCTTTTGCCGCAAACCGCATGGCAAGGCAGGAAGCCTGGTTTTTCCTTCCAGCGCAGATTCCCGATTCCCGCTCGGTGAAGACCCGGCTTTCAAAGCGCTTGCCCCAACGATTCAAGATCTCCTGGTGCCGATTGACCTGAACCAAATCGATGCCTACGCCGTAAATGGCCATCTACCCGTTCACCAGAGCAATCATTTCCCTGACGGCTCGCTCCATCCCGACAAGAATGGCGCGGGCGATCACGGCGTGGCCTATGCTGTACTCTTCGATCTCGGAAATATGCCTCAGCCACAGTATGTTTCGATAGTCCAACCCGTGACCGGCATGAATCCCAAGCATCAGCTCATGAGCAAGCTTGACCGCCGTGACGATCCGATCGTGCTCCTCCTGGCGCCGAAAAATTGTCCTCGCTTCGGCAAAAGTCCCTGTATGAAGCTCTATGTAATCGGCTTCAACGTGATGAGCTGTTTCGATATGGATGGGATCAGGATTCACGAAGAGGCTGACGCCTATGCCCCCGTCGTGCAGCACGCGCAGAGCTTCTTTCAGGGATTCTTTGTGCTGCACCACATCCAAGCCGCCTTCCGTGGTCAATTCCTGCCTCTTCTCGGGTACCAGAGTGACCAAATCCGGTTTGATGCGCAAAGCAATTTCAATCATTTCCCGGGTGGCAGCCATCTCCAGGTTGAGTCTGGTTTTTACCGTCTCGCGCAAAACCTCCACATCCCGATCCTGAATATGCCGTCTGTCCTCCCGCAGATGGACCACAATACCCTGAGCACCGGCTAACTCGGCCAAGGCTGCTGCGGTGACAGGATCAGGCTCCGCAACCAGCCGCGCCTGCCTCACGGTAGCCACATGATCCACATTTATCGCAACTCTGGCCACACTTCCCCCTTTCATTTTCGGCAATTGCCTATTCTTTTGGCTCCAAGAACCAGCCTAGATCGCTTTCCAGATGTCCCAGCAGCTTCATCATTTCCACCGACTTCGCATTCATTTCTGCGGCCCGCTTATCATTGTGTTCGTGATCGTAGCCGGTCAGATGCAAAGTGCCATGCACCACCAAAAGGTCCAACACGGTCGAGAGCGAGACATTATTACACCGTCCGATGGAGTCTGCGGTAGGCGCAGAAATAACTACATCACCCAGCATACCGGGCACCACGTCGCCGAACTCTCCTTCGCTCATTGAAAAAGCCAGAACGTCCGTCGTCGTCTCCTGCTGACGATAGCGGCGGTTCAAATCGGCCATTTCCTCATCATCGACGATGACAATGCTCAGTTCGGCGTCAGTGTAACCCAAGGCGTTTAAGATCGCCTCTGCCGACTTCTTTAGATGCAGAAGATCGATCTTTATCTTGTTTTGGTTCACGCTGACTTGAATCACTGGCATCTGTTTTTGCCTTTCCATTGCTGGCCGACATAGCCGGATATTCAACTCTTTTGTGATGCACCGTGGCCAATACCTTATTAAAGTGTTTGGCAATCTGGTGAAGATCCTTGAGAGTGAGCTCGCACTCTTCCAGTTGGCCATCACTAAAAATACCGTTGATCAGCCGGTTTACCATTCCCTTGATGCGCGCCGGGGTCGGATCTGTCAGCGACCGGCAGGCCGCTTCGACTACATCCGCGAGCATGACCAGTCCCGCTTCTTTGGTCTGGGGCTTAGGACCGGGATAACGGTAGTCGTCCATGTTTATGGGCGGTAATTCGGAGCGTTTGCCCGTTTGCGACTTTTCCCGGGTTTCCATTGCCTTATTGTAAAAGTACGAAATGAAGCTGGTTCCGTGGTGCTGGCTAATGATATCGATGATCGATTTGCCCAATTGGTGCTTTTTGGCGAGCTCGACTCCTTCTTTGACATGGGACAACAAGATCAAGCTGCTCATGGAGGGCGCAAGCTTTTGATGCGGGTTTTGGCAGTCAAACTGATTTTCGATGAAATAGTGAGGTTTCTTGATCTTCCCTATGTCATGATAGTAGCCTGACACTTTAGCCAGCTGTGAATTGGCGCCAATCGATCTGGCTGCCCCTTCCGCCATGTTGCCGACGATGATGCTATGATGATAGGTGCCAGGAGCCTGCACCATTAACTCCTGCAGAAGGGGCTGATCCATGGTGGCCAACTCCAGGAGCTTGATATCCGTGGTGTAGCCGAAAACAATTTCAGCGAGAGGAGTAAGGCCCGTAACCAGGATACCCGAAAAAACACCGCCACAGAATCCAAAGAAGGCGTTCATCAATATCCTGAGGAATATCCACTCTTCGTGCAAAAAAGCGCTCAAAACAATCAGTACCACATTAGCGCACCCCACCAGTAGACCAGCCTTGATCGGGATCATACGATTTCGGCATGGTGTTGCGCCATGTGCTGCTACAAAACATCCGATCAGGAAATAAAAGAACAGCCAGAAATCCATTCCGAAAAGCATTCCGGCGAAAATGGTAACAACCAGCGAAAAAATGAGGGAAATAGTCACTCCAAAAAAGATGCTGGTCAGCATTGCCCCGGCCGTTAAAGGAATCGCATAAATCAGCATCTCCCCGTTGAGCAACCCTGAGCTGTCACCCACCAGATCTGAGAACCACAGTGTGAAGCGCGCCAGCGTGAGCAAAAGGATCAACAGCACACCCAAAAACAGGAGATCTTCCATTTCGACTCGGGAATAAGGCAGATGCCGGCGGGAAACTTGAGCCACAACCCAGATGCACAAGCTGCCAAACATAAAAATGACGAAAAAAATAATTGAAGGGTGCTGAGTAGTCCGCTGCTGCTGATAAGCTTTCAGGCGCAACAACTCCTCAGGACCGATTTTCTGGCCTTCCCGCACCAACATTTCGTTTTTTTTGACTTGTAAGAAGACCGGCTTTACCGCATCCCGCACCTGCTCCCTAAATTTCTCCGTTTCGCTGAGATTAAAGGCGAGATTTGGCACCAACAAATTTGCCCCGAGCGCAGCGATCGCCAGCGACAAGTTCGTATCTGGCACCTGATCAAGGGCTTGCATGCGCATCGTTCTGCGGACTTCCTCAACATCAGGGAAAGAATGAGGCGGCGGCACAACCAGATCTTCCCTGGAATGGAGCTTGCGCACAATAAGATCCTTGTCATGAGCTTCACGGAGCAATGTCTTGTTGGCCACGATACCCTGATCGAAGACCGTCTTCAGCATCTGCGTTATAAGTCCCTCAAGCTGCTGATTGAAGCTTCTACTTAGAAACAGCGAAAATGTTTCATACGAGATCTCCAAGCCCAGGAGCTCTTCGAAAGTGCGCTTCTGTTCAAGGATGTCATCAGAATCAGGCAAATCCGACGGCATTTGAGTTTCAACCGCGCGATCGGGAGATGGGATGGTTTGATTTTTGACCGACAGAAAGGCACGCATAGATTCGAAACCGGCCTTTATCCTGGATTGGACTTCCCCGGCCGTGCTTTCGTCCAGATCGTAGACAAGCGGCGCCTGCCTCACAGCTTCTTCAAGCTTGTTGAAAGTGGCCTCCTTATCTTCAATCAGAAAATCCCGTTTTGCCTTGATATTTCGATCAGCAACGTCACCCAGACGGTAGCTTGGATGGTTCACGGTGAAAGAAGGGGTAAGCAGCAAAGCTATCACAAGACTGAATCCGGCCAGCAGTATGCCTTTGTGAGTAGGGGTTTCCCGCAGAACGACCGGAAATAATTTTTTCCCGAATAGTCCCTTCAATTTGTTTCTGGCTCGCTCACCTTCGCGTCTCTCTTTTTCCATAACTCTTATTCCATGAGGTTCCCTGACAGGGTTTTGCGATGCTCGGCCTTTTCATAAGCTTCTATAATTTCCTGCACTAGGCGATGACGGACCACATCCCGCTTGGAAAAGAAGATGAATCCGATTCCTTGAATGCCCTTTAACAAGCCAAGGGCCTCCACCAGTCCGGAAGGTTTGTTTTCAGGAAGATCTATTTGGGTGATATCACCGGTAATCACAGCTTTCGAGCTCATCCCGAGACGGGTGAGAAACATTTTCATCTGTTCGGCGGTGGTATTTTGAGCTTCGTCCAGAATCACGAACGCGTCATTTAGCGTACGTCCCCGCATAAAAGCCAACGGGGCCACCTCAATCGCCCCCCGCTGCAGCAAGCTGGATGTTCGCTCATAATCCATCATATCGTGCAGGGCGTCATACAGCGGACGAAGATAGGGGTTCACCTTTTCCGCCAGATCGCCGGGCAAAAATCCGAGCTTTTCACCTGCCTCTACCGCAGGGCGAACCAGAATTATGCGGCGTACCTGTTCTTTGGTCATTGCGGAAACCGCCATAGCCATAGCCAGGTAGGTCTTGCCGGTGCCGGCCGGACCAATGCCGAATACAACGTCATGGCTGCGAATAGCCTCTATGTACTCTTTTTGCTTAACACTTTTGGGCGTTATCGTGCGTTTGTTTGAAGCAATGAAGACGCGATCCAAAAAAATATCTTTGAGGTTTCGGTTGATGTTCTCGCTGAGAATGCGAATCGCATAGACAATATCGCTGCCGTAAAGCGGATGGCCGCTTTGGATCAATTCCTTCAGCTCCTTGAGCAGCCGTACAGTCAGCTCCACACGCGGCTCGTCCCCAATGATGGAAAACTGATTCCCCCGCAAGTGAATACGCACATCGAGTTGTTTCTCAATGACCTTGAGATGGCTGTTCTGTCCCCCGGCCAGCTGTTGGACCAGCAAGTTGTCGTCAAACGATAGCTGCGCCGCAGCGTCTCTTTCTTCACGGTTTGGCGGCGTTTGTAACGGGCTTTCCTGCCTGCTAGTTTGATCCATCCATTTCTTCCCGATGTCTTATGGTGATGTCAGGTCCGACAACTTAACATTCCTTTCGCCTCCTGACAACTTCTCTATGATTCTTCATAAAGCGAGCCGCAAATGGTGAGCCAACGGGAATATTCCAAGAGTCCGAACAAGGCTTGATGCTAGGTTTTCTGCTGCTTGTGCAGCTCGGCTTCCGAGGGACGAACGTAAAGGGGTATGCTGGTCATGGGATCTTCGGCCTCGCCCGTCTGCAGTCTACGCATCGCCATAGCACCTACATTGGCAGCTCTGATCGTGTGATACGGCGCCGGCAGCTCTACCGCAAGCTTCCGCAGTTTGCTCCGCAGCAGCTCTCTGTAGAGCAGCCAGCCGTCGCCACAAACAATTGTCGGCTGATCGATTCTCTCGATCAGCCGCTCCGGCTTGCTCACGCAGTAAGATCCTTGCAGCATCAGCTGTCCGCACTGGATCTGTTTGTAGAGGGCGAAGTAAATTTCTTTTTTTCGTGCATCGAGGATGGGACATACCGGCAACTGGGCAAAGCATAAGGGGGCGGCCAGTGCATCGAGGGAGGAGATGCCGACAAAAGGTTTATTCACCGACCAGGCGAGTGTTTTCACCGTACTGAGACCTATCCTGAGTCCGGTAAAGCTCCCCGGACCTGTAGCAACGGCAAATCCATCGAGATCGTTCAGACTCCATCCGGCCTGCTGCAGCAGAAAATCAATCGATCTGAGCAGCCGGCGATTGTGAGTCTGAGCGCACTGCAAAGACCATTCGGCCACCAGCAGGTCGCCATCGAGCAGTGCCGCGCTTCCGCTTGAGGTGGAAGTGTCGACAGCTATTACCTTCATGTGATGTTTTCGCTTCAGGGTGCGGCACCAGGGCTGTGTCCTGGGATTAAGCGCATGATATCGTTGTAGAAAACGAAAATCATTAGAACGATGAGAAAAATCATGCCGACCTTTTGAGCCACCTCAATTTTTTTCATAGCAATCGGCCGTCCCAAAAGGGCTTCGATGAAGAAAAAGAAAAGGTGTCCACCATCGAGCACCGGGATCGGCAGCAGATTCAGAATTCCCAGGTTGATGCTGATTAAAGCAGTGAAGTAAACCAGATTGAGAAAACCCTCCTGCGCCTGCTGGCCGGTCATTTGGGCGATCAGCAGAGGCCCTCCGAGCGTTTGCAGGGGAACAACCCTTTCGATCAACTTGACCACCGTAAGCAGGAAAAGCTTACTCAGATTCCATGTTTGAGTCAGGCTATAGTAACCCGCCAAAAAAGGGTTCACCTTCTTGATATCGAATTTCCCCGAGGCCGTTATGCCGATTACGGGACGCTTGATTGGTTCGCCGAAGACATTCTTGACCTCCTGCACTTCAGGGGTCACCTTGATCGTTTTAGTTTCTTCACCGCGCCTGATTTTCAATATCAAAGGCCGCTCTCCATATTCCTGGATCAAGTTGGAGAGCTCGTCCCATTCCGATACCGGCTCATCATTGATGGTCAACACTTGATCGCCTGTTTGCAGGCCTGCACGAACAGCCGGCGAGTCAGGATTCACCGTGCCGATTTCGGTGGTAAGCTGTGGAATTCCGGAAAAAGCATAAACCAGAGTGAAAATGATGATGGCGAAGAGCAAATTGGAAAACGGCCCGGCCAGTACAATGCCGATTCGTTTCCACACCGACTGGGCCGGAAAACTCTTCTCCATGTCACGTTCCGGCACTTCTTCTTCCGCATCTTCCCCCAGCATCTTGACGTATCCACCCAATGGAATCGCAGATATACAATACTCAGTCTCGCCGCGCACGACGCTGAAAACTCTGGGTCCGAAGCCGAGCGAAAAACGCAGTACTCTGACCCCCGCCCATTTAGCCACTAAAAAGTGGCCAAGCTCATGGACAAATATCAAGACACCAAGAACGATGGCGGTTGCAATAATCGTTGTTACCAAGGCTGAATCCTCACTTTTTCTCTACTATTTGCTGGGCTTCCTGCCGCGCCCAGCCGTCCGCCGCGATAATGGCGGCCAGTTCGAGCTTGTCGCCAGGTTTGTGCCGATCCATAACGTTCGTTATCACTTGCGAGATTTCCAGGAATCCGATCTTCTTCTCCAAAAAGGCTTGAACCGCTACCTCATTGGCCGCATTGAGCACCGCCGGCATGGTGGATCCGCGCGTGCAAGCTTCGTAGGCAAGGCGCAGGCAGGGAAACCTATCCGTATCGGGCGGATAAAATGAAAGCCTCTGTAGACGGAACAAGTCAAGAGGCGGGTTTTGCACGGGCAATCTTTCGGGGTAAGCGAGTGCATAGGAGATCGGAATCTTCATGTCCGGGATTCCCAGCTGGGCGATGACCGACCCATCAATGTATTCGACCATTGAATGTACAATGCTTTCCGGATGAATGTGCACGTCAATGTGTTCTGTCGGGACGCCAAAAAGCCAATGCGCCTCGATGACTTCTAAGCCTTTGTTCATTAACGTGGCGGAATCAATGGTGATCTTCTGTCCCATGGACCAGTTCGGATGTCGCAAAGCGGCCTGGGGGGTTACAGCTGCAAGCTCTTCCCGGCTTTTTTCAAAGAACGGTCCTCCCGATGCGGTCAGCAAGATTCTTCTGAGGCTGCTGCGATGGTTTCCCTGCAAAGATTGAAAAATGGCACTGTGCTCGCTATCTATGGGTAAGATGCGAATGCCGTTCTGGATGGCCAGATCCATCACGATCTCACCACCTATAACTAAGGTCTCTTTGTTGGCCAGCCCCAGATGCTTGCCGGCTTTTATGGCTGCGATCGTGGGAAGAAGCCCAACCGCTCCAACCATGGAAGAGACCACCATATCCACTTCGGGCAGGGTCGCAACCCGCTCATATCCTTCATCACCGAACAGAATCTCGGGCTTCGATCCGCCCAGGCTTCGACCCAGATCGTTCGCCAATTCTTCATCCAGAACGGAAACCAGTCGAGGCTTGTACTTTTCAATCTGTTCACGAAGCAATGAAATATTGCGCCCGGCGGCCAGTGCTGCAACTTTAAAGCGATCTGGAAACTGCTGAACCACCTCCAGGGTATTGACCCCGATGGAGCCGGTGCAGCCAAGGATGCTGAGAACTCTGTTCGCCATATGCACAACCGTTAAATTAGCAATGTGTTACGTCTGACTTTAACCTCTAACGACAATTAATCCAATTCACAAAAAACCAGAGGACCGGAAAAACGAACAGTAAGCTGTCAAGACGATCCAGAATGCCGCCATGGCCAGGCAATATGTTGCTCGAATCTTTGACCCCGTTCATGCGCTTGATTAGTGATTCGATCAGATCACCGATTTGACCGACGAGAGCCAGTACAAAACTGAGCAATATCAGGCAACCTACAGAAACCGTCTCAAGAAACAGCAGACCAAACAGGCTACCCACCAGCATTCCTGCGGCAAGGCCACCCGCAGACCCTTCCAACGTCTTTTTGGGGCTGACGCGCTCATATAGCTTATGACGGCCTAAGTGTCTGCCGCAGTAGTAAGCGCCGGCATCGTTGGCAACAGTCACAAGCAAGGCAAAAAAGACCCATCGGTTCCCTGTGCTCGCTCGCCCTATCAACAAAACATAAGAGAGCAGATATGGGATGTAAAGCCAGCCCATAGAGATCCGTGCGAGACGGGACAGTCCGTTGGCGTCTTCCGGAGAGACCGCGAGTGCAGTAAAAAATGCCGCAAAGAAGACGAAGAAGAGCGCGGCATGAAGGCCGTCAGAACCGGCAACTGAGGCTCCCAAAGGAAGTAACAGGCCGGCAGTAATATAAAAGGCCTGCCACTTTACCGGCAAGCCTTCTTGAAAAACCATTCTTTGATATTCCCAAAGCCCTGCTGCGGCCAGCAAAGCAACCAACAGAAACCAACTCCAGTACGGACCGACAGTCAGTACTGCCAACACCGGCGCAGCCATCAAAAGAGCAGTGACCCACCGCTGCCTGTGTGAATTCCACTG
>Ga0068714_10002128_pt1 | contig 26322 bp, 17 predicted proteins | sample MTBNYHSulfiMetaG_FD_62988 | JGI IMG/M metagenome (GOLD analysis project Ga0068714, IMG submission 62988) | Enrichment culture microbial communities from rom New York Harbor, USA that are MTBE-degrading - MTBE-NYH (New York Harbor Sulfidogenic)... | ecosystem: Environmental > Aquatic > Marine >... | reverse complement strand
GTCCGCCCCCGCCTGCTCGATTCTCTCCTTGATGCCTCGGATGCCGGCGATTATCTCGCGCTCCCGCTCCCATCGCTGCTTGAGCTCTTCCGAACGCTCCTTCAGGGCCCCAAGCTCGGCCTCGAGCCTGGCCAGCCGCTCCCGGGACGCCTCGTCCTGCTCCTTGGAGAGAGCGCGCTTTTCGATCTCAAGCTGGATGACCCTGCGTTCGAGCTCGTCGATCGCCGCCGGCCGGCTGTCGATCTCCATCCGCAGGCGCGACGCCGCCTCGTCCATCAGGTCCACGGCCTTGTCCGGCAAAAACCGGTCGCTGATGTAGCGGTTGGACAGCGTCGCGGCCGCGACCAGGGCCGTGTCCTTGATCCTGACCCCGTGGTGGACCTCGTAGCGTTCCTTGAGCCCGCGGAGGATGGCGATGGTTTCCTCCACGGAGGGCTCGCCGACCAGAACCGGTTGAAACCGGCGCTCGAGGGCGGCGTCCTTCTCGATGTGCTTGCGGTACTCGTCGAGGGTCGTCGCCCCGATGGCCCGGAGTTCGCCGCGCGCCAGGGCCGGCTTCAGCATGTTGGACGCGTCCACCGCGCCCTCCGCCGCCCCCGCCCCGACGAGCGTGTGCAGTTCGTCGATGAACATCACGACCCGGCCCTGGGCGGACTCGACTTCCTTGAGCACGGCCTTGAGCCGTTGCTCGAACTCCCCGCGGTACTTGCTGCCGGCCACGAGGGAGCCGATGTCCAGGGCAATCAACCGCTTGCCCTTGAGGCTCTCCGGCACGTCGCCGGCGACGATCCTCCTGGCGAGTCCCTCGACGATGGCGGTCTTGCCGACACCCGGCTCTCCAATGAGCACAGGGTTGTTTTTGGTGCGGCGGGAGAGGACCTGCATTACCCGGCGGATCTCCTCGTCGCGCCCGATGACCGGGTCCAGCTTGCCCTTCCGGGCGAGGTCCGTGAGGTCCCGCCCGTAGCGCTCAAGGGCCTGGTAGGTCGATTCGGGATTCTGGTCGGTCACCCGCTGCCGGCCACGGACCCCGGCGAGGGTGCGGTAGATCGCGTCCCGGTCGATCCCCAGGGAGCAGAGCCACCTGCCAAACTCCACGGCCGGGTCTGCCATCGCCAGAAGGATATGCTCGGTGCTGGTGTACTCGTCCTTGAGGCGCTCCGCCTCGTCCTGCGCGCCTTGGAGACAGCGGCCCAGTTCGGGAGACAGATACTGACCGCCGGGCGCGCCGGATACGCTGGGCGTCGACTGTAGGCGGCTCTGCAGTTGGGCGTCGAGCTCGCGGCGGTTGACGCCGAGGCGCTCCACGATCGCCCCGGCGACGCTCTCCGGGTCGTCAAGCAGGGCCGCGAGCACGTGTTCGGGCAGGACGGCCTGATGACCGCGCCCGGCCGCCAGCGCCTGCCCGGCCTGAAGGGCCTCCTGTGCTTTGACGGTGAAACGGTCCAGGCGCATCAGCGTCGCTCCTCCCCAGACGGCCGGCCCGCCGGGACCAGCCTTATAATAATGTCCCCGGCCCTCCGGAGCGGGGTGGCCGGAAGGCCCCTTCCGCGGAGCCGCAGCAGCCTGCCGGGGCCGAGCCCCGGCGGCACGGCCACGCTCAGAGGGCCGCCAGGCGTGTCCAGCGAAACCTGCCCGCCGTGAACCAGGACGCCGGCCGCGACCCCGAGGTCGAGCCGGAGATCGTCGCCGCGCACGGTGAATCGCCGGTGCGGCCGCAGCTTGATCTCGACGAGGGCGGGCCCGGCCGTGACGCTGGGTGCTCCCCCGCCCGCCGGGACATGAGGAACCCGCATAATCATGCCGTCCCTCGCCCCCGGCGGGATCCGCACGCGGACGCCGCCGAGGAGGACGTCCTTTCCGCGAAAGGCCTCCTCCAACGTTAGGTGGAGGAGCGTACGGTCCTCACCCGGCGGCCTGCCGTCGACCGCGGGCCGTCCGCCCGCGGCTGCGGGCCGTCCGGCTGCGGCCGCAGGTCGTCCGGCTGCGGCGCCTCCAGACGCTGTGCCGCCGCGCCAGCCAAAGTGGATCGGCCCGAAGGCATCCAAGTCGTCGTCCAGAGCCGTTGCCGCGTCCTCGGCCCCGGCACCTGCGGCCGCGCCCGTTGGTGGCCGCTCGCTGGCCACGGCCGCAGCGGCCGGGCCCGACGCCGCGGCCCAGTCCGCCGCCCGGCGCCGGTCATAATCAGCCCGGCGCACGGGATCCGAGAGGATTGCATAGGCCTCCTGGATCTCCAGGAACCGCGACGACCACAGGGTGCTCTTGGCTGTATCGGGATGGGCGAGCTTCACGAGCCGGCGGTAGCCCCGCTTGACCTCCGCGTGGCTGGCGGAGGGCGTGAGGCCCAGAGCCGAGTAGTAATCCTTGATCGCCAGCCCTCCCCGGTTATCTGGCCGGCCGTGCCACCCGGACCTGCGCCGCCCGGAGCAGTTCCCCCTGGTGCGTGTAACCCTTGCGGATTTCGTCCGTCACCGTGTCTTGCTCGACGTCCGGGGACTCCCAGGCCGCGACCGCCTCGTGGACGGCGGGGTCAAAGGGCTGCCCGACCGACTCCACCGGCTTCACGCCCTCAGCCGCGAGTATCGCCTGAAGCTGCCTCCCGATCATCTCCACGCCGCCGGTCAGGGCGCCAGCGTCGAGGTTCTCCACGCCCTGGAGCGATTCTTGCCAGGAGCACACCGCCCGTTCGAGGTTGTCGGCAAGCTCCAGCAGCTTCAGGAACAGGTCGCGCTTGCCCAACCGCAAGAGCAGGGCAACCTCCCGTTGCGTCCGGCGAAGCAGGTTCTCGTAATCCGCCCTGGCCCGCAGAAACTGGTTATAGTGCTCCTCGGCCTTGGCCTGCCATCCGGCGGCCCTGGCCCGCCATTCGCCGGCGTGCAAGGGCTCCCCGGGCTCACCTGCCTGCTCCGCCCGCACCCCGGGCCTCTCGCCGGCCATGTCCCAGGCCCGCTCTCCGGCCTCCTCCGGGATCCGCTCCCGGCTCTCCTCCCGGTCCTGGTCACCGCCCTCCGGCTCCGCGGACGGCCGCCCGGTTTGGCCGGGCCCCTTCGAGGCTCCGGCTGTGTCGCCGGGCCCACCTGCCTTGCCGCCGGGCTGCCCGTTCCTGGTTTCAGCCGGGGTCATTACCGGCCACCACCTCGCGGCCGGTCGCGCTCGTCGGTTGCCTTGAACTCGGCGTCGATTACGTCGCCCTCCGCCTTTTTTCGCTCGGCGCCCGGGCCCGGCCCGGCCTCAGCCCCCGGCCCGCCCGCCGGCCCGGGACCGCCTGGCCCGCCTGGCCCACCCGGACCTCCCGGGCCTCCGGGACCACCCGGCCCGCCGGCGGTTTGACGGTAGAGCTCCTCCGAGAGCGGGTACGAGGCCTGGTTGACCTCGTCGGTCGCCCTCTTGATGGCGTCGATGTCGTTGCCCTTGAGGGCCTCCTTGAGCCGGTCCACGGCCGACTGGACCTTGTCCTTCGCCGCGGAGGAAACCTTGTCGCCGACGTCCTTGAGCAGCTTCTCGGTCCGGTAGACGACCGAATCGGCCATGTTGCGCGCCTCTACCTGGTCGCGCTTTGTGCGGTCCTCCTCGGCGTGTTGCTGGGACTCGTGCACCAGCCGCTCGACCTCGTCCTTCTTGAGCTGCGTCGACGCGGTGATCGTGATCCGCTGTTCCTTGTTGGTGCCCAGGTCCTTTGCCGACACATTGACGATGCCGTTGGCGTCGATGTCAAACGTGACCTCGATCTGCGGGACGCCTCGCGGCGCGGGCGGGATCCCGACAAGGTGGAACCTTCCCAGGGTCCTGTTGTCCGCCGCCATTTCGCGCTCGCCCTGCAGCACGTGAACCTCGACCGACGTCTGCCCGTCCGCGGCGGTCGTAAAGATCTGGCTCTTGCGGGTCGGAATGGTCGTGTTGCGCTCGATGAGCTTGGTCATGACGCCCCCGAGCGTCTCGATCCCCAGGCTCAGAGGGGTCACGTCGAGGAGAACGACGTCCTTGACCTCGCCGGCAAGGACTCCCGCCTGGATGGCTGCGCCGACGGCCACGACCTCGTCCGGGTTTACCCCACGGTGAGGTTCCCTCCCCGTCAGGCGGCGGACGAGCTCCTGAATCGCCGGCGTCCGGGTCGCGCCTCCAACCAGGATGATCTCGTCAAGGTCCTCCGGGCCGAGCTTGGCGTCCTGCAGGGCCTGCCTGAAGGGCCCGACCGTCCGCTCGGTCAGGTCGGCCGTGAGTTCCTCGAACTTCGCTCTGGTAAGTTTGGTCTCAAGGTGCTTTGGCCCGTTCTGGTCGGCCGTGATGAACGGCAGGCTGATGGTCGTCTCCGTTACCTGGGAGAGCTCCGTCTTTGCCTTCTCGGAGGCCTCGATCAGGCGCTGCAGGGCCTGGCGGTCGCGGCGCAGGTCGATGCCGTTTTCCCGCCTGAACTCCTCCGCGACATGGTTGACTATCCGCTCGTCGTAGTCGTCCCCGCCGAGGTGCGTGTCCCCGGCCGTCGACTTGACCTCGAAAACGCCGTCGCCGACCTCGAGCACGGAGACGTCAAAGGTGCCCCCGCCAAGGTCCCACACTAAGATGGTTTCGTTGGTCTTCTTGTCGAGGCCGTACGCCAGCGACGCCGCCGTCGGCTCGTTGATGATGCGCAGGACCTCGAGCCCGGCGATCCTCCCCGCGTCGCGCGTCGCCTGCCGCTGGGAGTCGTTGAAGTAGGCCGGCACGGTGATAACCGCCTGGGTGATCGTCTCCCCCAGGTACTTCTCCGCGTCGGACTTCATCTTTTGCAGGACCATCGCCGAGATCTCCTCGGGCGAGAAGTCCTTGCCCGTCACCGGCACGTGCATCCGGGCCTCGCCGTTGGATCCCTCGCGGACCTCGTAAGGGACTCGGCTGCGCTCCTCCTTGACCTCGCTGTAACGCCGCCCCATGAAGCGTTTGATGGAGTAGACCGTGTTTTCGGGGTTGAGAACGGACTGCCGGCGGGCCAGCTGCCCGACCAGGCGCTCGCCCGTCTTGCTGAAACCAACGACCGACGGCGTGATCCTGCTGCCCTCGCTGTTGACGATGACGGTCGGCTTGCCCGCCTCCATCACCGCAATCACCGAGTTGGTCGTGCCGAGGTCGATACCCACGACTTTGGCCATCTTCTGCTGCTCCTTTCGCCCGCGGGCCCTCCTGGACGGCGGGCCCCGGTCATTCTCCGGTTCGTTCTCCGGTTCGTTCTCCGGTTTGTTCCCGTCTTGCGGTTCTCAGAGCCCTGTTATGCCCTACGGCCAGGGCCGCAACAAGAGGGCCAGCACCGTTCCGAGGCCGATCCACGGGCCGTCCCCGTCCCTGCCGCCCGCCGGCCTCTCCCTGGAGCCGGGACGGTCCCCGGATTGCCTGGTCTGCCCGGGGTTTCCCTCCTCCGGGGAAGACGCCTGCTCCGGCACCGGGGAAGAGACCTGCTCCGGCACCGGCGAAGAGGACTGCTCCGGCTCCGGGCCGCCCTCCTCGCCGCCCTCCTCGCCGCGGGGAAGGCCCGCCTCGACCCGCAGAGTGTGGATGATATGCTCGTATCTGCTCTCGACGCGCAGTACCGTCCTGACTCCCGCCAGGTTGAGCCCCTCGTCCTTGATCAGCACGCAGATCCTCTGCAGCAGTACCAGCTCGTTTTGGGAGTAGAGGCGCATGTTGTTTTCGGTACGGGAGGGGTCGATGAGCCCCTCGCGCTCGAAGAGCCGGAGGGTCTGAGGGCTGATGCCGAGGAGCCTGGCCGCAACCCCAATAGTGTAAACTGGTTCGTTGGGGCCGTGTATACGCATGCCGGTCATCCCCCTCGCCATTTCGAGTATAGGCTCTTGAGCCTCGAAGGTCAATAATAATGTATCCCCGGTTCGAAGTCACATGCCATGGTCTATGTAGGTTTCCTCACAATATTCACAGAACCTGGACGTCCCGCGGCGAGGCGGCTGCACCGTGTATTGTCTCCGCTGCGCCTGGCCAATCGCGGGCCGGAGCGGTTATTCTGAACAGGACGATACGACTGGAGGCCGGTTGATGATTCCGTTGGCAACCCGCTATACGCTAGTCGCCGGCGCCGGCGAGGGCGACGCGCCGCTGACCGCTTTTGACGCCGCCCTGCTCGACGCGGGCGTCGGCAACTTCAACCTGGTAAAGGTCTCGAGCGTAATGCCTCCCGGCGTTTACCGGGTGGAAACCCTCGATCTACCCCCAGGGTCCGTGCTTTTCATCGCGTTTGGGAGCCACCGCAGCTCCGTCGCCGGTGAAAGGATCGCCGCGGCGATAGGCGCCGGAAGGTCGCCGGACGGCCCGGGGATGATCATGGAGTACGCCGGCCCGGGCATCGAGGACGATGCCGCGGAGCAGGTCGAACGCATGGTCCGCGAGGCATTCGCGCGGCGCGGCTGGATCCTGGACGAGCTCTCGGTGCAAACGGTCGAACACCTCGTCGAGGCCAACGGGGCCGTCTTCGCCGGCTGCGCGCTCTGGTAGGGACGTCAACGAAGGGAGCAGATGGCCGTTGTCCGACGGTTACTTCACGGAGCAGCAGACCCCTCACCTCCGGCTCGGGGTGCGAATCTCGCGCAAGCTTCACGAGGAGTCGACCCCTTACCAGAGGCTGGCGGTATACGAGACGACGGGCCTCGGGCGAATGCTCGCGCTGGACGAGATCGTCCAGCTTACCGAGTCCGACGAATGGACCTACCACGAGATGATGGCCCACGTTCCGATGCTTGTCCACCCGTGCCCCCGGAGGGCGCTGGTAGTCGGCGGAGGGGACGGAGGTGTGCTGCGGGAGATTCTCAGGCACCGGACCGTCGCCCACGCCGAACTGGTCGACATCGACGAGGCCGTCGTCCGGGCGGCGCGGGAGTTCTTCCCCGGCGTCTCCTGCGGGTTCGCCGACCCCAGGGCGCGGGTGATCGCCGGCGACGGGATCGTGCACGTCCGGGACCACCCCGGCGAGTACGACGTTATCGCGGTCGACTCCACCGATCCCATCGGGCCGGCGGTGGGCCTCTTCCAGGCGGGTTTCTACCGGTCCGCCGCAAAGGCCCTGCGGAGCCCCGGGGCCTTGAGCCAGCAGGTCGGCTCTCCCTTCTACAACCGGGACTTCGTGCGAGAAACCGTCGCCGCGGCTCGAACGGCGTTCGACGAGGTCCGCCTGTACACCGGGGTGGTGCCGACCTACCCCGGCGGGCTGTGGTGCTATCTCCTGGGGATCAAGGGGACCGTGGCCGCCGGTTTCGACGCCGGAAGGGCGGCGGCTCTCGGGCCGACCAGGTACTACAGCGCCGAGGTGCACAGGCAGGCCTTTGCCTTGCCGCCATTCGTGGCGGAGCTGCTCAGGTGAACCCCAAAGCGGTGGGCCCTGAACAGGTGAGCCGCTACGCATGGCGAAGGCCTGACGGCTGCTTTCTCGGCGCCCGCCCGCGGCCAGACGCGACGCGCCACTTGCACGACGTTCTGATTGCCGGGCTTCCATTTGACTTCGGTGCCAGCTACCGGGGCGGGGCCGCCGGCGGACCGGCGGCGGTCAGGGCCGCTTCGCAGGCACTCGAGGAGTATAGCCTGGCCGCAGACCGAGACCTGAGATCTCTGTCCTGCGTTGACGCCGGGGACCTGGTGGTCTTGGAGGGGCCCGCCGGTGGCGGTGCGGCCGTCGACGGTGCGGCCGGCGGGGCCGGAGCGCCCGGAGCGCCCGGCGACAGGTGTGCGGCGGCGGGGGCGGACCGGCGGCTCAAGCCTCCCCGCGAATGGCCCGGCGGTGCTACGGAGGCCCTTTGGGCCGCCTGCCGGGACCTGCTCCGGACGGACGGAATGCTGGCCGTCATCGGCGGGGACCACTCGGTTTCGGCGGCGGCGGCGGCCGCCGTCGCCTTATGGCATGCAGAGCAGAGCGGCGCGGTGCGCCAGGACGGGCAGTCGGCCCCCCGCACCGGCGGTCTTGCGGTGCTGGTCCTTGACGCGCACGCGGACCTGCGCGACAGCTACGAGGGCAGCCGCTGGTCACACGCGTGCGCGGCGGCCCGCCTGCTCGAAGTAGCCGGTCCAGGGTTTCTACAGCAGGTGGGGGTGCGGTCGGCGGACCGCGGCGAGGTTGAGGCAGCAGTGGGGCTGGGGCTGAGCTGGGCGGGGGAGGCGGTGGCGGGGCGCGCGCCGTCCGGGGCCCCGCTGGCGGAGTCCGCCCTGGCGGCCCTCGACCTGTTGCCGCCGGACGTCCCCCTGTACCTGAGCGTCGACATTGACGCCGCCGACCCGGCCTATGCGCCGGGGGTCGGCTGCCCGGAGCCGGGAGGCTGCTCCGCCCGCGAGCTCCTGGCGGCAGTCTCGGCGGTATCGCGGCGGGCGGGCCGCAGGCTTGCCGCGGTGGACGTGACCGAGGTCACGCCGGCTGCGGATTGCGGGGGCACCACCGCGGCGCTGGCAGCCAAGCTGGTCCGGGAGGTCATCCTGGCAAGGCGGGGGCGAGACAGGGCCTGAGGCGGAGTCGCAAGGCCGGCCGGCCGGCCGGTGCGGCTCGTTTGCACGGACGAGTGCAGGCCGCAGGGCTCTGCTCCAGACTCGAATCCCCGGGCGGCATTGGTCCGTAGGGACGAGCCTCAGCAGGCCTTCGTCTCCGGAAACGAGCCTCCGGACCCGTACTATGCCCCACGCACCAACCGCAGGAGCCCAACTCGTCCACAGGGACCAATCCGGCGGGCACTGGTCTCCTCAGACGAGGGCCCGTGGCCCCGTTATGCACTGCGGACGACCCCGCCCGGCCGGACTCGTCTCCACGGACGAGGCTGCCCGGGATCCGTCCCCACAAACCAGCCCCTCCTGCGACGTTGGTTTCCACAGACGAGCCACCTCCCCGGCATTAGTCCGTAGAAACCAGGCCCGCGCCCCTCGGCGGGGGCCTGGGCGGGGGCGGGGGGGCGCCCCTGCCGCCCGCGGCCACCCCTGCAGCCCCCTCGTGATATACTCTGGACGGCCCGCCCTCGGCTTCCTCCGCCGCACGGGCGGCCCGCCGAAAAGGAGGTAGGTTCGCGAATGAGCCGCCAGTATCCGCCCGGCTGCCCCTTTGGCACGCACCGGTCTTTGGAGCCGGCCGGCAGCCTGCCTCAGCCGGCCTGGAGGCTGGACAACCGCCCGGACCCCTACGACAACGAGATCCTCGTCGATGTCGAAACCCTGAACATCGACGCCGCGAGTTTCAAGCAGATGGAGTCCGCCTGCGGCGGCGACGCCGCGGCCGTGGCGGCCCTCATCCTGGATACGGTTGCCCGCCGCGGGAAGATGCACAACCCGGTCACAGGCTCGGGTGGGGTGCTTACGGGCCGGGTCCTGGACGTCGGGCCCCGACACCCGGACCACGGGCGGACGAGCGCCGGGCAGAAGATAGCCACCCTCGTTTCGCTCTCCCTGACGCCGCTGTGGCTTGACGAGATCCGGTCCGTCAACCTGGAGACGGACCAGGTGGAGGTATCCGGGCGGGCGATTGTCTTCGCCAGCGGCATCTATGCCGTCTTGCCCACCGACCTGCCCGAACTGCTGGCCCTCGCCGTTCTGGACGTTGCGGGCGCCCCCGCGCAGACGGCCCGGCTGGTCCGGCCGGGCGATACCGTTCTGGTAATCGGGGCGGGCGGCAAGTCCGGCCTGCTCTGCATGTATGAGGCCCGGCGGCGCGCCGGAGTCACGGGAAAGGTCCTCGGCCTGGCCCACAGCGATGCCAGCCGCCTCCGCGCCGAGGACAGCGGCTTTGCCGACGTCGTCCTGCAGGGCGATGCCACACGGCCCCTGGAAATCCTGGCTCTCGTCGAGCGGTCCACCGCCGGCGCCCTCGCGGACGTGACGATCAACTGCGTCAACGTCCCGGGAACGGAGATGGCCTCAATAATGGCGACGCGCGACGGGGGGACCATATACTTCTTCAGTATGGCGACGAGCTTCACGGCGGCCGCCCTCGGTGCCGAAGGCATCGGGCGGGACGTGAACATGATGGTCGGAAACGGATATGCGCGAGGGCATGCCGAAATAGCCCTCAACTGCCTGCGCGAGAGCGACAAGCTCAGGCGGGTGTTCGAGGAGAGGTTCGGCTAGGCCCGTCGCGGGACGCGGCGCCGCGGCCGCCGCGCGGCCCAGGCGGCGCCGCACCTAAGCGGCCGCACCACATAATAAACGTCCACAACCAACGGAGGCGAGACCAGTGCCAGAAGCGCCGGGCCCGGAGCGCCCAGAGAGTAGCCAGGATACGGCCCCAACCTCAACCTCGTTTGACCGCTGGCGGAGCCTGTTTCCCGGGGTTTCGGCAGCGGACTGGAACGACTGGCGCTGGCAGGTGCGCAACCGTATCACGACGGTCGACCAGCTGAAACGCGTCATGCCGCTGTCGCCCGCGGCCGAGGACGGCGCCCGGCGCTGTCTTGACGTCTTCCGGATGGCGATAACGCCCTACTACGCATCGCTCATCGATCCCGCGGACCCCGGTTGCCCGATCCGCCGGCAGGCCGTCCCGACGGCCGACGAGCTCGTCGAGGACCCCGGCGACATGGGCTGGGACCCGCTGCATGAGGACGTGGACTCGCCGGTCCCCGGCCTGACCCACCGCTACCCGGACCGCGTGCTGTTCCTGATTACCGATCAGTGTTCGATGTACTGCCGCCACTGCACCAGGCGGAGGATGGCCGGGCATACCGACACCGGCCGGTCGCGCGAGGAGCTCGACGCCTGCCTGGACTACATCCGGCGCACCCCCGCCGTCCGGGACGTTCTTCTCTCCGGCGGCGATTCGTTGCTTGTTTCCGACGAAACCCTGGACTATCTCTTTCGGGAGCTCCGCGCAATCCCGCACGTGGAGATCATCCGCCTCGGGACCCGGGCCCCCGTCGTGCTCCCGCAGCGGGTGACCCCCGAGCTGTGCGCGACCATCGCCAGGTATCATCCGGTCTGGGTAAACACCCAGTTCAACCACCCGCGGGAGATCACGCCCGAATCCGCCGCCGCCTGCGCCCGCCTGGCCGACGCCGGCGTCCCGCTAGGCAACCAGAGCGTGCTCCTGCGAGGGGTCAACGACTGCCCCGTCGTTATCCGCCGCCTGGTCCAGGGCCTGCTCCGCATACGCGTCCGCCCATACTACATATACCAGTGCGACCTGACCCGGGGGATAGCCCACTTCAGGACGCCGGTTGCGACGGGGATTCAGATAATCGAGTTGCTCCGGGGGCACACCTCCGGACTGGCAGTGCCGACCTACGTTATTGACGCCCCCGGGGGCGGCGGAAAGATACCCGTGGGGCCCAACTACCTGATCTCGATGGGGCCGGGGCGGGTGATCCTGCGCAACTACGAGGGGGTCATCGCGAGCTACCGCGAGCCGTCGTCCGCTCCGCCGCGCCCGCTGAGCCAAGGGGACGTGTGCCCACTGTGCGGCACCCGTCACGACGACCTGGGCACGGGCCTGGGGAGGCTATTCTCTGGCCGGGAGCTCGGCCTTGAGCCGTGCGACCTCGACAGGGCCGCCCGGCGCCGTCCGTCCGGGGCGCCCCCTCGTCCCGCCGGGGCAGCGCCCGCGCCGCCGCCGCGGCCCGGGAGCGAGAAAGGACCTTGAAACCCTAGAATCCTGGAACCCTAGAACCCTAGAACCCCAGAACGAGGTGGATAAGGTTCCGATGAACCTGCTTGACCTGATAACCAAGGACAAGCTGCGCACGGTTTCGGTGGTAGGCATAGCCAAGAACGTCGGCAAGACGACCACCCTCAACCACCTCATCTCACAGGCGGACGCCGCCGACATCTCCCTGGGCCTGACGTCGACCGGCCGGGACGGCGAAAAGGTCGACATCCTGACCCGCCTGCCCAAGCCGTCGATCAACGCGCCCGAGGGAACGCTGATCGCAACCGCCGAGGAGGTGGCCGCCCAGGGAACGGCCGGCCTCCAGGTTGTCAAGGAGACGGGCTACGTCACGCGCCTTGGCCCGGTCGTGCTCTACATGGTCGTCCGTGCCGGCAACGTCCAGCTTGTCGGCCCCGACACGATCAGCCAGACGCGCGACGTGATCGCCCAGATGCATAACTATGGCGCCGAGCTGGTGCTCGTGGACGGGGCGTTCGACCGGATGGCATCGGCCGCGCCGGCCGTGACCCAGGCGACCATCCTGGCCACGGGCGCCGCGGTCAGTCCTTCCATGGAGGAAACCCTTGAGCGCACGAGGCTGGCCGTTGCGCTCTTCAAGCTGCGCAGGATCCGCGAGGAACCGCACGCGCGGAACGCCGCCGCCCTGGTAGCCGAGCACCGGGTGGGGCTGATCGGCGGGGAGGGGGACGTGACGGTTCTGCCAATCCGGACGGCCCTGGAGCGCGGGCAGTTCATCGCCTCGACCGTCAAGCCGGATACGAGGTACGTGGTCCTCGGCGGTTCCCTGCCGGGAAGCGTCCTTCGTGACCTGATGAAGCAGCCGGAAGTCGTAAAGAAGGTGATCGTGGTGCTGGCGGATGGTACACGCGTCTTCACGGACGCCCGGGCGTGGCGCGAGTTCGCGAGGATGGGAGGGCGGCTGAGGGTCGTCACCCCCGTCCGGCTGCTCGGTGTCACCGTGAACCCTTATTCGCCGCTAGGGGGCTCTTACGAGCCGGACGAGTTTCTGGCCAAGGTGGGGGCCTTGGCCGCGCCCTTGCCGGTGTTCGACGTGGTTCTTGGGGAGTCGGTGAACACGGAGACGCGCCGAACCGCAGGTCGCGGCGGGCCCTCGGGGGCCGGTGCCGCGGACGAGAACGCCGGAGGTCGAAGCAACGAGGAGCCGCAGGCAGTCCAGACCGACTTGGAGTAGGTCGTTGGATTAGCGGCCCGCTTTGATCTCCTCTGGCTGTGGGTAGCCCAACAAAGAAGAAAGGGGCGCCCACGGGGGAGGGGGATCTGCAACGGGATGCCGCTGAGCATAAGAGCAGACGAGAACCAGATAGCGCGGGCGCGCCGCGCCGCCGCGGCGGTCACGGGCGAAGTACAGGGGTTCATCAACCGCCACAGCACGGTAAGCATCGAGCGCACCGTCGCCCGCTTTTTCGGGGTGGACGGGGCCGACGGGGACGGGGTCCCGTACCCCAACCTGGTAGTTGACAACCTCAGCCGCTCCGGGAGGCTCGGGGACGGTCTCGCCCTTCCCCTGGCCAGGGCGATGGCCTATCACGGCCTCTCCGCCCAGGAGGTCGCCGAGGCGGTCGCGCGCGGAGCGATAGACCTGGCCAAGGTCCCGGCCCGGGCCGACGACGCGGGCCGCCAGACGGCCGCCGCCCTCGCCGCGGAGGCCGCCGGCCGGGTGCAGGCCCGCCGCGCCGAGCGCGACCGCCTGCTCCGCGAGTTGCCGCCGGGTCCGCCCCCGCTCCTGTACGTCATCGTCGCCACCGGCAACATCCACGAGGACGCCGTCCAGGCCCAGGCCGCCGCACGGCAGGGCGCGGATATCGTGGCGGTGATCCGCACGACCGGGCAGAGCCTTCTCGACTACGTCCCGTACGGCGTCGTCACGGGTGGTTTCGGCGGAACCTACGCGACCCAGGAGCACTTCCGGATCATGCGCGCGGCTCTGGACGAAACGGGGAGCAAGCTGGGGCGCTACATCCGGCTCGTCAACTACTGCTCGGGCCTGTGCATGCCGGAGATCGCCGCGATGGGGGCCCTGGAGCGCCTTGACATGATGCTCAACGACGCGATGTACGGCATCCTCTTTAGGGACATCAACATGCGGCGGACCTTCGTCGACCAGTTCTTTTCCCGGGTAATAAACGCCTACGCGGGGATCGTGATCAACACCGGAGAGGACAACTACATGACGACCTCCGACCCGGTCAAGCACGGCCACACCGTGCTCGCCTCGCAGTTCATCAACGAGCAATTCGCCCTGCGCTGCGGGCTGACGCCGGTTCAAATCGGGCTCGGCCACGTCTTTGCCATGGACCCGTCGCTGGAGGACGGGCTGCTGCTGGACATCGCCCAGGCGGCCCTGACCCGGGCGGTGTTCCCCGGGTGCACCCTGAAGTACATGCCCCAGACCCGCCACAAGACCGGGGACATCTTCCACAGCTACCTTATAGACGGGCTGCACAATCTGGTCAGCGTGCTGACGGGGCAGGACGTCGTCCTGCTCGGGATGATGACCGAGGCGATCCATACGCCGCACCTCCAGGACCGCTTCCTGGCGATAGAGAACGCCCGCCACACGGCGAACACGGCCCGCCACCTCGGCGAGGAGCTCATCTTGCAGGCGGACGGCCGCATCCAGGCGCGCGCCGCCGAGGTGCTCGCCGGCGCCGTCGAGATGCTCGGCCACGTGGCCAGGGTGGGCCTGATGCAGGCCGTGGAGGACGGGCTTTTCGCCGGCATCCGGCGCGCCCGCGACGGCGGCAAGGGGCTTGAGGGGGTCTTTGAACGCGGGCCGGGCTACTTCAACCCGCTCCTGGACAGGATGCTCGCCGCGAACCGCGAGGCGTGCGAAGCCGCGGGCGGCTGCCTGGGCGACGCAGGGGAGGGGGAACGCCCGTGAGTAAATCCGATCCGGCCCGCGAGCACTTCACTGAAGCCCTGGCCGTCCGCGAGGGGGCTGACGGGGTTCATGGCAGGCCCCGCGAGGAGCGCCCGGCGCCGGCCGCGCCCGGTCCCTGGCCGCCCCCCGGCACGCCCGTCCGGCCATACGGCGACACCAGGGACGACGGCTCGGTGCAGCTTTCGTTCACGCTGCCCGTCCAGGCCGGTCCGCTCGCTGTCGAGGCGGCCCGGCAGCTCGCCGTCAAGATGGGCCTAGAGGTCCCGAAGGTCGCCGCCCACCGGGACCTCGGAGAGGGCTTCACGATGTTCGTGGTCTACGGCCGGACGGCGCACTCCGTGGATCTTGCTGCGGTCGAGGTGCCGCGGCCGCGCTTCCGGGTGCTCGGTTTCGACGAGCTAAACCGGTACATCCGGGAGCGCATCGGCCGCCGGCTGGTGGTCGTGGGCGCCTGCACGGGGACCGATGCCCACACGATAGGGCTCGACGCGATCATGAACATCAAGGGATACGCCGGCCACCACGGGTTGGAGGGCTACCCGGAGTTCGACGCCCACAACCTGGGCAGCCAGGTGGCCAACGAGGCCCTCGTCGCCCGGGCGATGGACCTCGAGGCGGACGCGATCCTGGTCTCGCAGGTTGTTACAGAAAAGGACATTCACATCCCCAACCTGACCCGGCTGGTGGATATGCTTGAGGCGGAGGGCTTCCGGGACGACGTCGTGCTGATCTGCGGCGGGCCGCGCATCTCCCACGAACTGGCGGTCGAGCTGGGTTACGACGCCGGATTCGGGCCGGGGACACTCCCGCCCGAGGTCGCCTCTTTCATCGCCCAGGAGGTCGTCCGCAGGGGCCTTGTCCAATGAAGGGTGAGAGAGGGCCGGGGGCCGTGCCCCCTGCCCGGCAAAGAGACCCACAGCAAGGAGGGTGATCCGGTTGAAACTCAAGTGGATAGGACACGCCGCCTTTCTGATGACCGCCGCCGACGGAACGCGCGTCTTGGCTGATCCCTACAACGCCGAGGTCGGCTACAAGGTCCCGCTGGACGAGGCCGACTACGTGACGGTCAGCCACGAGCACTTTGACCACAACAGCGTGCAGAACGTGCCCGGCGCCCCGCACGTCGCGAGGGGCACGGGGCAGCACACCCTCGGGACGGTTGCGGCCGTCGGGGTGGCCACCATGCACGACGACGCCGGCGGCTCCAAGAGGGGCGCAAACACGGTCTTTTGCTACGACTTCCCGGAGGAGGGCGGGCCGCTCTCGGTCTGCCACCTCGGCGATCTCGGGCACCAGCTGACGCCCGAGCAGCTTGCCGGGATCGGCGACGTGGACGTCTTGCTGGTCCCTGTCGGCGGGCGATTCACGGTGGACGCCAAGGGGGCCCGGGAGCTGATCGCGGCCGTCAAGCCCCGCGTGGCCGTGCCGATGCACTACAAGACCGCGGCCCTGTCCTTCCCGCTGAGCCCGGTGGACGACTTCCTGTCCGAGATGGCCGGGGCGCCGGTCGAGAAGCCCGGAGTCTCTACCGTGGAGCTTCCCGCGGCCCAAGTGAAGGCCCTGGCCAGGTCGGACAAGCCCAAGGTGATAGTCCTCCGGTACGCCGGGTAAGCCGCGGCGGAATGGAGCTGCTCGGCAGGGCCCTCCTCGCCCCTCGGGAGGCCCTGAGGTCCCTGGCGGGGGGCTCTTCGCGGCCGGTACGGGCAGGCCTTGTCCTGGCCGGAACCGCCGCGTCCGTCCTTGCCGCCTGGCTGGTTTCCCCGCCCGGCCCAGGGCGCCTCGGAGCGGCCGCGCTGAGCCTCGCCGGGCGGGCCGCGCTGGACCTCTTTCTCTGGCTCCTGGCGGCCGCGCTGCTCAGGCAGGCGGCGGACTGGCTTGCGCCCGCCGCCGGAAGCGGCCAGGACGCAGGCGTCTTCCTGAGCCTGGTGGCAGTGGCCGCGGCCTTCCGGAGCTGGCTGCTGCCGGTCGGGGCCGTCGCCCGGATCGCCGGGCTGGCCTGGATCCTCACCGCCGGGCGGGCGGCCTCCTGGATCGCCGTGCTCGTCGTGCTGTGGCTGGGTATCCTCGAGGCGTGCCGGATGTCCGGCCCGCGGGCCGCCCTCTGCCTCGTGGCGGGGCTGGCCTTGCCCGCGGCCCTGGCGGTCGCGGGCCTCGCCCTGGCCGGCCTGGGCTGGCTGCTTAGCCCCCTCTTCCCCGGCGGCGTCTCGCCGTTCCCGCAGCTGTGAGGCAGGGGTCCTGCCAGGCGGGGCCGCGCTACGGGACGGGCTCCCAGCAGGTGCAGTGCTGGCGGCGACCGAAGGATACGAAGGGTACCGACAACGCACCCGGAGGATGTGTGATCAATTGCCCGAGCAAGAGCCCAAAATGGCGGAGAGGGTCCGCATCACGGACCTGAGCCTGCGAGACGCCCACCAGTCGCTGTTTGCCACGCGGATGAAGACGGAGGACATGTTGCCCATCGCCGAGGCGATGGACGAGATCGGCTACCACTCCCTGGAGGTCTGGGGCGGGGCGACGTTTGACAGTTGCCTGCGTTTCCTCAACGAAGACCCGTGGGAGCGCCTCCGCTCGCTGCGCGCCCGCTTCAAGAAGACCAAGCTGCAGATGCTCCTCCGCGGCCAGAACCTCGTCGGCTACAAGAACTACCCCGACGACGTCGTCACGGACTTCGTCAAGCGGGCCGTGGGCAACGGGATCGACGTGATGCGGATCTTCGACGCCCTCAACGACCCCCGCAACATGGCCAAGGCGATGGAGGTTTCCAAGGCCGAGGGCGCCCACGTCCAGGCGACGATCAGCTACACGATCTCGCCGGTCCACGACGTGGACTATTACGTGAAGACCGCGCGCACGCTCGCCGGAATGCAGGCGGACTCCATCTGCCTCAAGGACATGGCCGGCATCCTGACGCCGGTGATGGCCTACGAGATCGTCCGCCGCCTGAAGGCCGAGGTAAACCTGCCGGTGCAGGTTCACTGCCATTACACCAGCGGCATGGCGGCGATGACCTACCTCAAGGCCGTGGAGGCGGGCGCCAACGTCCTCGACTGCGTAAGCTCGGCGCTGTCGCTGGGAACGGCGCATCCCGCAACGGAGACGCTGGTTGCGACGCTCAAGGAAATGCCCTGCGACACAGGTCTTGACCTGCGCAAGCTGAAGACGGTCGCCGACTACTTCACCGGGGTCCGCAAGAAGTACGCGGAGTACGACGTGGGAACGATGATCAACGTCGGCGTCCTCATCTGGCAAATCCCGGGCGGGATGATGTCCAACTTCGTCAGCCAGCTCGAAAAGCAAAACTCGCTCGATAAACTCGAAGCGGTGCTCGACGAGGTGCCCCGCGTCCGCGAGGACCTGGGCTACCCGCCGCTCGTCACCCCGACGAGCCAGATCGTCGGCACCCAGGCCGTGCTCAACATCGTCACCGGCGAGCGCTACAAGATGGTCACCAACGAGGTCAAGAACTACCTCCGCGGCCTCTACGGCCAGCCGCCGGGAGAGGTCTCTGAGAAGCTCCGCCGGCAGATCATCGGCGACGAGGAGGTAGTCACGGTCCGCCCCGGCGACGTGCTGCCGCCGGGCCTCCCGGAGGCCGCCGAGATGGCCGCGCCGTACATGGAGAAACCCGAGGACATCCTCTCGGTCGCCATCTTCCCGCAGGTCGCGCTGAAGTTCCTCCAGGAGCGGCGGGCAAAGCGCACGGGCGTCGACTTCGAGCTCGCCGACCAGGCCCACAAGCGCGGCGAGGCGATAGCTCCGGTCTAGAAGGTGTTATGGTGAAGGGCCAGAACGCCGTCGGCGGGCCGCATCGCGTGCCCGTCTACCAGGTGGACGCGTTTACGGACGTCACTTTCGGCGGAAACCCGGCCGGCGTCGTGCCCGACGCATCGGGGCTGACCGTGGCGGAGATGCAGCTGATTGCCCGGGAAATGGCCCTTTCGGAGACGGCGTTTGTCCTGCCGCCCGGCCGTTCGGGGCCCGGCGCGCCCGATCTCCGGGTCAGGTTCTTCACCCCCAAGGCGGAGGTGGCCCTCTGCGGCCACGCGACCATCGGCACGTTCTTTTTGCTTGCCGAGCGGGGGATCGTGCAGGCCAGGGGTTGGGGCCGGGAGGTCCCGGCACCGGGCGCCGGCTGCCGGGAGATCGAGGTCGTCCAGGAGACCGGAGCCGGGGACCTGGCGGTAACGATCAGGCTGGCGGCGGACGGGCAGGGTATCGACCGGGTGATGATGGCCCAGGCCTGGCCGGTCCTGGTTGGGGAGCACGACGGCCTCGGGCCGGAGCTTGCGGCTACTCTGCGTGCCCCGGACGGCAGCCTCGGGGCGGCGGAAGGCCGGCCCGCGCCGCTACAAGTCTGGTCCACCGGGCTGCCGGACGTGATCGTCCCGGTAAGGGACCTCGCGGCGCTGAGAGCCCTGGCCCCGGACCTGGCGAGGCTCGCGGGGCTCTCGGAGAGGCTCGGCGTGATCAGCGTCCACGCCTTCACGACGGAGACGGTGGATCCCTCCGCAACCGCCCACGCGCGCGATTTCTCGCCGGCCGTCGGGGTTCCCGAGGAAGCCGCCACCGGCACGGCAAGCGGCGCGATGGGCGCCTACCTGGTCGCCAACGGGCTTGCCGGCCCTTCGCAGGCCGGAGCGCCCTTCCGGATGACCTTCGAACAGGGGCATATCCTGGGCAGGCCAAGCACTATCTATGTTGAGGTCGGGGACGACGCGGGCAAGCCGGGAGCAGTGCGGGTCGGCGGGCGTGCGGTGACCGTTCTGGAGGGCCTGCTGTCCTTCTAGAGCCTGGAACCCACGGTCCCGCCGGGGAGTCTGACATCCATGGGGGGTACTCTGATGCGCAAGATCCTTCTCACGGGCTTTGAGCCCTTCGCCGGCGACGACGTCAACCCGAGCTGGGAGGTAGCCCGGAGCCTGGACGGCAAGGAGATCGCGGGGGCCAAGGTCTTAGCCAGGAGGCTGCCTGTGGTCTGGGGCCGGGCGGTTGATGAGATCGCCGCGCACATCGACGCCGAGGGGCCCGACCTGGTCGTCTGCCTCGGGGAGTCCGGCCGGCCCGAGCTGTGCCCGGAGCGGGTCGCAATAAACGTCAGCGACGCGGACGGTCCGGACAACGCCGGGACCACCCTGACCGGCGAGCCCGTGGACCCGGACGGTCCGGCTGCATACTTCAGCACGCTGCCTGTCAAGGAGATCGTCGCGGCCATCAGGGATGCAGGAGTTCCGGCCAAGCTTTCCAACAGCGCCGGGACATATTTATGCAATCACGCGATGTACGGGGCGCTCAACCACCTTGCCAGGCGCGGGCTCGCGGTTCCGGCGGGCTTTATCCACGTTCCCAAGCTCCCGCGGCAGCTCGCGGCGAGCGGCAAGGACGGTTCCAGCATGGCGCTGGAAACCCAGGTGGCAGGGATTATTGCAGCTTTGGAGTGCTGCCTGCGCCGTTAGCGTCGCTGCGCCGGACGCGCCCCGGAAATATTGACCACTTCGCGAATTCCTCTTAGCAGGAATCCGGACGAAGTGGACGAACACCCCAGGAGATGGGCCTTTTGGGGTCCGACAGGCCAAGCAAGGCAGCAGTTCACATCGCAGCAGTTAATTGACCAGACATGAAAACCGATGCTATAATGCCGGTTAGGTCCATAGCTGGTCAATTGTGTTTTTGTCCCTACATTTCAGAGTGGCTCTTCTCCCGAGGTGACCATTATCTACCTGGGCAAATGGTTCCAGGCAGTGAAGGAAGACCTCGGGCTTCGAGCGAATATACGCCGGTAGCACCAATCTTTCTAAAGGGGACCACCTTTAGGCAGGTTGAGTTTACCCTTGTCAGGGGGTGATGCGCCGTCAGGTGACTTCAGCAAGGTTTCCACGAGGTTTCCAGTTGTTAGCAGTGTGGTTATGCGCATGACCATGCAGCAAAGGAGGATATGAGGGATGAGGCATGTGAAGAGGCTCCTGGTTACCATGCTCGTGGTAGCCATGATCCTCAGCACGGCCGGGATCGCCTCGGCGACGCTCAACGACGTGGCGGGCACGCGCTTTGAAGAGAGCGTGACCTACCTCGAAGAACTGGGCGTTGTCGCCGGCTACCCGGACGGCTCTTACAAGCCCGAAGCAACGATCACCAGAGCCGAAGCCGTCAAGATCATCATTGTGATGAGATACGGCAACAGCGATCTGGCTAACTTGCTTAAGGGCGCCTCGCCGTTCCCGGATGTCCCGGGGACGCACTGGGCCAGCGGATACATCTCGTTGGCCAAGAACGCTGGCATCGTCAACGGGTACCCCGACGGCACGTTCAAGCCGGACGCCCTGGTAACCTACGCAGAGTTCGCGAAGATGCTCTGCGAGGCCGCCGGGCTTGAGCCGCTTGCGGGCCTGAGCTGGCCGGCCAACTACGTTGGCGCGGCACAGGCCGCGGGGATGCTCGAGGACGTGCCCGACTTCCTGGAGGGCAGCCCGGCTATCCGTGGCGACTGCGCCATCATGGCGGCCTACACGGTGCAGGAAGTCGAGAATCCCGTCACAGGCAAGACGCTTGCAGAGAGCGTCTTCGGACTGAGCGCGGTGGCCTCGGTTGAGGTTACCCCCGCAGAGGTCAGCCTGGCGGTCGGGCAGTCGCAGGCTTTCACGGCGGTTTTGAAGGACTCTGCCGGGGAAGTGATTGCCGACGAGACCGTTAGCTGGTCCTCGACCGGTGGGGTAATCGACAGCGAGGGCAACTTCGTCGCCTCGGCCGCCGGTCTCTACACGGTCACGGCGACCATCGGCGACCTCTCCGCGACAGCAACGGTCACGGTTTACGGCGCGGCGACGAAGATCGCCCTGTCCGCACCGGCGGAGATGGTGGCCAACGCGAAGAGCAATCAGGTGCTCACGGCGACAGCTCTCGACGCCAACGGCGCCAAGGTTGCCAACTTCACCGGTAAGATCAAGTTCCAGGTGACCGGCCCGGCCCAGATCGACGACAACGGGACCTTGGTTTCGATCAAAGAGGTCTCCGCGGTCGCCGGCGAGGCCAGCGTCAAGATCGTCGCCAGCGGGACGGGCAGCGCCAGCACCGCTGTGGTCGTGACGACCTCGACCGGGCTGACCGGCGCCAACGTGACCATCACGATCAATAAGCCGGTCGTCAACAAGTTCGTTGCCACGACCGACGTTTCGCTCTTCAACGCCACCTCCGCGGCGCAGGCGACGATGACGATCACCGCCTACGACCAGGAGGGCGTGAAGTTCGCGGCCGGCAAGGCCGTCACGCTCAAGCTGACCTCGTCCGACACGAACGTAATCAAGTTCGCGGGCGCGGCAGGCGACGGCACCTTGACGGTCAACTTCTCCGCCGTGAACTCCACCCAGACCGTGACGTTGTTGGGGACCGCGGTGCCGGGCACGGCGGTAATCAGCGGCACGCCTGACACAGCCAACGCTTCAGTGCTGTTCGAGGGCTGCACGGTTACGACGGTCATCGCCGGCAACGCGGCGAAGTTCGACATCACCAGTATCCCGGGAAGCAAAACCGTCGGGGCTACCGTGACCTTCAAGGTCGCGATCCTCGACCAGAACGGAGCTGTGCTGACCAACAAGCACGCGGGCGACGTGGGCCTTTCCACCGCCAGCGTTGACGTCTGGAAAGACGGCTCCAAGACGACCAACTACAACGGCGGTCTGGCTATCACCACCGACCAGAACGGCATCGTGACCTTCACCTGGTCCAATACAGCCGCCAGCAACGCCGGCAACTACGAGGTCGTCGTCAAGGGCGCCACCACCATGGCGCAGGACAGCGCGACGTTTGACTACCTCCACGGCGATCCGGCCTCGGTAAAGCTCTCGGCGAGCCCGACGGTCATCGCCGGAGACGGGTCAAGCAAGGCCGTTCTGACGGCAACGGTGGTTGACGCCTACGGCAACACGTGCAAGTCGTACACGGGCAACATCACGATCGCGAAGGACACCGACCCCGACAGCGCGGCCAACCTTACTCTGCCGGCGACCACCGAAGTAGCGGCGGTCGAGGGCAAGGCGACCTTTGAGGTCACGGCCACCAACACGTTCGGGACCGATACCTTCAAGGCGACGGCCAAGCACAACGACGTGACGCTTCCGCGGATTCCGGCCAACGTCTCGGTTTCCACGCAGCTGGTAGGCCCGGCCTACAAGATCGGGCTCAGCTTGTCTGCGGGCACCGCGACGGTCGGCAATACCGTCAAGGTCTACGTTGACGTGCAGGACTTCAACGGCAACAGGGTGACCGCGGACAACAGCACGCTTGTGGTGCTGGAGATCACCGACGGCACCGGAACGATTGAGAACGCCGCCGTGACGGTCGTCAACGGCCGGGCGACGTTCAAGGTAAGCGCGACCAAGACCCACAGCGCGGGCGACTTCGTGGTCAAGGCAACCGCCGGGACCCTGGTCAACACCGGCGCCACGGCGTCCATCACCTGGACCGCCGGCGACCCGGCAAGCATCAAGGTTTCGGCCAACGCGACGACGCTCGCGACCGGTTCGAACACAACGCTCTCCGCGAAGTACGTTGACGAATACGGCAACACCGCCGCCGGCACGCCGGCCCTGACCAACATCAAGGTCGACCCGGCCAGCGCCGGTACCGTTGCCGGAATGGTCTTCACCGCGGGAGCATATCCTGCCACGGCGACGCTCACCTTCGAGGATGCGGGCGCGGCGAAGCTGCCCTGCAACACGCTGACGATCACCATCGTGACAGTCGGCGAGGTGTACAGGCTGGCGTTTGACTCGCCGAGCGCGGGCACCGTCGGAGTCAACAAGAGCGTCTACGTCCGCTTCCAGGACTACCTGGGGCAGACGATGACGGGTATGGAGGGTGGAGTTCCGGCTCCGGTCGATGTTACGAAGCTTGACGGACCGGGCGCCCTGACCATCACCCAGAGCACCTACGTAGACGGCGTGGTCAAGGTTGTTCTCAACACGACGACCGCCGGCACGTACAGCCTGAAGGCCGCGGGAGTGGGCTTTGACCCGGCGCTGCAGACTGCCAGCGTGTCGGTTACCTTCGTGGCTGAGGAAGCCGACCACATGATCGTGACCGCGGATCCCTTCGAGCTCCTGAACGACGGCTCGTCCGTCGCGCTGATCTCGGCGGTCGTCCGCGACGTATATGGCAACCCCGATAAGACCTACGTCAACCCGGTGACGTTCTCGATCACGTCTCCGGCCTCGCCCAAGTCTCAGCTGCTCGCGACCTCCGCGACCCCGGTCAACGGCGTCGCGTCGGTATACCTGCAGTCGGGCACAGTGGTCGAGACGGTGGTTGTGCAAGCCAAGACCACCTTCACAGGTGCCTTAACGCCGACGACCGCCACGGTCAGCGTCCCGATCAAGATCGCCGTCTCCACGATCGCGGTCGATCTGGGCGACCCCGCGGACGTCAAGATCGGAGACACCACCCGGGCGCTGACGGCCACGGCCTACGCGCTCGGCGGAGTGCAGAAGGTAGTCTTTGACTACGATGCCGGTTCGGGATGGACGGTCATCGCCACCGACACCGTAGCGCCGTACGAGACGACCTGGGATGTCACGGGCCTGCCGGAGACGACGGTCTCGGTCAGGGCTACCCTGACCTCCTACGCGTCGACGACAGCCACCGACACCGAGACGATGGTCGTTGACTGGACTGCGCCGGTCGTCACCGCCTTCAGCGGGACAACCCCGGTGGCAGTGGCGGAAACCGACCTGAGCATCACCGCGACCGGCACCCCGGTCTACATGGCCTTCCGCAATGCGGGTGGCTCTTGGAGTTCGTGGTATACGTATGCCGCGACCCATGACGACTGGGCGCTGGCGGCCCCCGACGGCGACAAGACAATCGACTGCAAGGTCAAGGATGCCGTAGGTAACGAGTCGGCGGTCGTCTCGACGGTCGTCGTCCTGGCTACGGGTGCGCCGACCGGCACGATCGCGGTGAACTCCGGCGCAACCTATACCGACAACCTTGCGGTTACGCTCGACCTGACCTACTCGGCAGGCGCGACCCAGATGTGCTTCTCCAACGACGGGTCAACGTGGTCGGGCTGGGAAGCAGTCGGGGCAAGCAAGGCCTGGAACCTGGCAGCCGGAGCGGACGGCCTTAGGACCGCGTATGTGAAGTACCGCAACGTGGCCCTGGTTGAGTCGTCGGCCTACTCCGATGCCATTACCTACGACGGGACGGCGCCGGTGATAGCCTTCACCTTCACCACGCCGACCAACGTTGATCCGCCCGCGGTTACAGGGACGGTGACCGATGCCACCTCCGGCGTAAATCTCGGCACCTTCGTGCTGTGGTTCAACGGCGGGGTGGTAGTTCCGACCTGGGCCGGCAACGCCTTCAGCTACACGCCTGGGGCGGCGCTGGGCGATGGACCGTACGCGGTACAGGCCTCGGTGGACGACAATGCAGGCAATCCCGGCAACAACGCAGGGACGATCGTTGTTGACGCGACTCCGCCGGTCGGCCACACGATCACTGTACCTGCGTATTCGAACGTGTTGGGCATCACCGCCACGCTCACCTACCCTGGTGACGCGGTGGAGATGAATCTCAAGGTCGGCGGCGGCTCGTACATGGGCTGGGAGGCGGTAGCAGGCGCCAAGGCCCTGACGTTGCCCGCGACCGATCAGGTCTACGTGATCTCGTTCAAGGTTCGCGACGCGGCTCTGAACGAGAGCGCTGAGGCGACCGACAGTGTGGAGCTTGACCGCGTCATCCCGGCCATCGCGATCACCGCCCCGGCTGCGGGGTACGTGACCAGCGCGCAGCCAGCTTTCACCGCTGATGCAAGTGACGTCGGTGGGAGCGGGGTCGCTCAGGTGGAGTTCTGGGTCGCCGGAGCGCTGGAGGATACTGACACCACCGCTGCCTATGCATGCAGCTGGCCAGCCTCGTCGCTGGTCGAAGGCACTGCGACCAACCTGGTGGCAGTGGCAGTCGACAACGCCGGCAACTCGCACAGCATAGGCCCTGTCGTGGTGACGTACGACGGTACCGTCCCGGTCATCGCGGGCGTGTCGGACTACGACACCAACGACAGTACACCGACCATCTCGACGACCTGGTCTGACGTGCATACTGCGGTTGACGCCGGCTCCGCCCTCATCACCGTGGGCGGCGTTGACGTAACCAGCCTCTGCACGCTGTCTGGGTCTGGCTTCAGCTACACTCCAACGTTGCCGTTGGCCGACAACGCTTACGCCGTTACGGTCGATGTCGACGACCTCGCTGGAAACAGCGCGGTTCAGGCTACCTGGACGGTGACGGTTGACACGGTTGCTCCGGCCGCGCCGGTTGCAGGCAGCATGACGGTAGCACAGAACCCGCCATTGACCGATGACACTGTTACCGGTGCCGGAGGTGCTGTTGAGGCGAACGCCACCGTCAACATCTACAGCGATGCCGGTCTGACGACTCTGGTCGTGTCCGGTGCCGCTGACGGCCTCGGTGCGTTCGGGCCGCTGAGCATCGGCGACAACCTCTACGGCACTGTCTACGTCACCGCGACCGATGCTGCCGGCAACGAGAGCACCGGGACCGCGATGACCAACGACATTGCCGCTCCGGCTGCGCCGGTTGCGGTCAGCATGACGGTCACACAGAACCCGCCATTGACCAATGACACCGTCGCCGGTGCCGCAGGTGCTGTCGAAGCGAGCGCAACCGTCAACATCTACAGCGATGCCGGCCTGACGACTCTGGTCGTGTCCGGTGCCGCTGCTGCTGACGGGAGCTTCGCCGCTCTCAGCATCGGCGACAACCTCTACGGCACTGTCTACGTCACCGCGACCGATGCTGC